>JGI24742J22300_10000001_pt1 | contig 61784 bp, 58 predicted proteins | sample KBSMiscanthusM1_FD_22300 | JGI IMG/M metagenome (IMG submission 22300)
TGAGCAAATACGGCTGCGCGGTGCGGCGGTCGAGCGGCTCGGCGGTTTACAGGAGCGGGTGCTCGTCGCAAGTTCACACGGTATTTTCGGCCCGGCCGATGTCGCGCAGATCTCGGCGCAAATCCAACAAATCATTTCGTTACTAACATGAGGAGCAAATCATGGGATTAAGCATTACCGACCTCAAGAAGGGTACCATTTTCCAACTCGAAGGTGTGCCGTATCGTGTGGTTGATTATAACCAGAAAGTTATGGGCCGCGGCGGCTCGATCGTAAACGTCCGCATAAAAAGCTTGCTCGACGGCAAGGTGCTCGAAAAAACCTTCAAGGGCAACGAACAAATTGATAGCGCAGACGTAACCAACCAAAACGCGCAGTATTTGTACAACGACGGTACAACGTACTACTTTATGAACGAGGACACCTTCGAGCAATTCGAAGTGCCCGCCAGCTTAATCGGTGACGGTTCGGGCTACCTCAAAGAAGGCGACCGCGTGCAACTGCAATTCTTTGACGGCCGACCGATCAGTGTAGAGTTGCCCAAAAACGTGCCGCTGCTGGTAACTTATACCGAAAACGTCGTCAAAGGTGACACCACAAGCAGCGTTCTCAAAGACGCCACACTCGAAACCGGCATCACCGTAAAAGTCCCGGCGTTTATTAAGCAGGGTGAAGTTATTTCGATCGACACGGCAACCGGCGCTTATCGCGAACGCGTGAAGGATTAACGTGGCTGAAGCCTCCGATTATATACTGGTTCATTTTGTGGAGCCGGTTGCGGTTGGCTATCAATTTGAGCGCAGCCGAAACGCTTGGCCGTTGCATATTACGCTTGTGCCCTGGTTTTATGGTGCTATGGATATGCCATTGCAGCGTGCACTCCAAATAGTTGCGCGGCCTATTGCGCCGGTTACGGTACGCGTGGGTGGTGAAGCACTTTTCGGTCCAAACAAAGATATTCCCGTCAATGTGATCAGTAATCCCGAAGCTTTGCACGAACTGCACGAGTCATTGCTCGTAGCAGTGCAAACGGCAGAAGGGGTGGTTGAAAATCCGCAGTTCATCGGCGATACTTACACGCCGCACATCACGCACCATGGCTCAGGCCGGCGGCATGAGGGCGACGCAGTGCAGGTCGGCGATTTTCATCTCGTGCAATTACATGAGCAAAATAAGTGTCAGGTCGTGGCGCGGTTTCCACTAGGGGTGGCATGAGTAAAGTGCGACTCGACCAGGTTATGGTAGCCCGCGGGCTGGTGCCGACGCGGAGCCAGGCAGAGAGTTGGGTGCGCATGGGTAAAGTTTTTGTTCGTGGGCAAGCGGCCACTAAGCCGGGGATGTTCGTTGCCGAAGATGCCGAGATCGAACTGAAGGCGGACGGCCAATATGTGTCTCGGGCTGGTCACAAACTCGCGTCGGTCGCACAGGTTTTGCGGCTTTCGTTTGCGGACAAAGCGGTTTTGGACGTCGGCAGTTCTACGGGTGGATTCACCGATTATGCCTTGCAACATGGCGCGCGCAAGGTAATCGCGGTCGATGTCGGCACCGACCAGTTGCACCCGAGCCTGCACGGCAATCCTAAAATTGAGCTGCATGAACAAACCGACATCCGAAGTATGGAAACGCTTTCAGAAACGCCGGACATCGTGGTCATCGATGTTAGTTTTATCTCTTTGCGCGAAATTCTGCCGCACGTCGCAAGATTATCCGGCAAGCATACGAAGATTGCTGCTATGCTCAAACCGCAGTTCGAAGCGGGCCACAATGCCAAGCATAAAGGGGTCATTAAAAATGATGCCATGCGCCGCGCTATTTTAAAAGATTTTGAAGCTTGGTCACGGCCGCTGTTTATTATTCTCGACAAAGCTGACAGCGAAGTAGCCGGCACGAAAGGCAACCGCGAGCGTTTTTATCTGTTGCAAAAACTGCCAAAAGGTTGAGCCGGTGTAGCACCGGATGCTACACTTCTAACATGTATTTTAAAAGCCGGGTTGCAGCCGGACAAATCCTTGCGGACCAAATTGCTAAAAACTACACCAACAAACCGTGCGCCGTCGTGGCGCTGAGTGACGGCGGCGTTATGGTTGGCGCGCAAATCGCCATGAAATTACACGCACCCCTTATGATGTTGCTTAGCAGTGCGATCGACCTGCCGCGCGAAGATGTAGCGGTGGGCGGCATAACGCAAGATGGTTCATTTTCGTACAACAAAGACTATTCCAAGTTTGAAATCGAAGATTTTGTGAGCGAGTATCACAGTGTTATCGAGCAAGAAAAACTGGAAAAATTACAAGAAATGCACCGGTTGGTGGGCCGCGGCGGCTTGATTCGTAAAGACTTGCTCCGCGACCACAACGTTATTTTGGTAAGTGACGGATTAAAAAGCGGTTTCTCGCTTGATCTTGCGGCAGAATTTTTGAAGCCGATCAATACCAAGCGATTACTCATTGCCACACCGCTTGCAAGCGTCCCGGCGGTCGACCACATGCACATTACAGCAGATGAGATTTTTTGTTTAAGCGTAGTCGAAGACTACATCAGCACCGACCATTATTACGAAACGCAAGACGTGCCCGACCATGATTTAGTGATCAAGACGATCGAACAAATCGTGAGCCACTGGAAATAAGTGGCAGTAAAACCGGCTACTACTTTGCACCAAACAGGGTCCAGCGTAATGCCACCGGAGAAATCCCTCGGCTATCCTGCCGAAGGAGATTTCCCCGCGTGTAATGCACTGTTTGGGGTAAAGTAGGTAGCTCCCAGCTGCCCTTGTATTATTCCAGATGCTGACGCAATCCGTCGACGTCGAGCAGTGTAATAATGGACTGCTCGGTTTTGAGCAGTCCTTTTCGTTCTAATGCGGCCAGTTCGCGCCCCGTAGTTTCACGTGTGGCGCTAATGGAGCTGGCGATGTCTTGGTGGCGCAAAGGCACAGCGATAACGATGGTATTAGTTGTTCGGTCGGAGCCAAAGCGGCGGGCAGTCGAAAGCAAGAATGAAATAAGCCGTTCACGGACGGTGCGGTACTCGAGATTTAAAATCCGCTCCGAATGCAGCCGGTACATATCCACCAACATGTGTACCAGCGGCAATGCCACTTCCGGCCGCGTGTGTAACACATTGATAAAATCGTCGCGACTCACTTGCCATACCGTTGTTGGGACGAGGGCAGAGTACACAATGCCTTTTTCGCGACCGGTAAGCGCCCAGGTAAGCCCGAGCAATTCCCCCGGTTTTCGGATGATCAACAGGTTTTCTTCGCCGTATTTGGTAATGTCGTACGCCTTGACGAGGCCGGATTCGATATAAAATATTCCCGAAGGCGTGCTGCCGGGCCGAATCAGAAACTCGCCTTTGTTGTAAGTCAGTTTAGTACCGTTACGGAATAGGTCGACGAGTATCGAAAGCGGTTCATTTCCCGTTTCCATGTGATAATTATCGCATGATTTTTCCACAAGTGCAAAGACTTACGCATCACCTACACACCGGTGTGATAAATATCGCCGGGGCATAGTGAGGAAGCTAACGGCACCAGCGGCGCCCGCTCACGTATCATAAAAGTACTTAGCCAATGAAGGTTAGGGAAAGGAGGGAGCCATGGTAAACCTGAGCGAGGTTGAGCAGCAACTCAAAAACGTGGGGTACCACTTTCGCCTATTGTGGCGCGCAGAACGACGGGAGCTAAGCCAGATCTTGCAACCCGGTGAAACGATCCAGCGCTGCGCTAATGGGCAGTACGAAGGAGGACTGGCAATTCTCTGCATAACCGACCAACGCATCTTACTCATCGACCGCAAACCGCTATATCTGACCCTGGAAGACATCCGATTTGACATGGTAACAGAGGTAGATTACCGCCACCGTCTACTCAACGCGTCGATCCACATCACGACGCCAAACCGTACGCTGGTCTTTATAGGCTGGAACCACGCGGAGCTCCGCGAGCTGATGAACTACACGCAGCGCCGCATCATGGAGCTTCGGCAGCAGTACATGCTGCAACAGTTCCAGCAAGTACCAACGGGGATGGAGCAGTCACCGACACGATCGCCGCTAACAAATGGGCTGGCCTACGAAGCAACGCCGGCAAACGGCACAGGCGCAATGCCACTGCGAGGGCCAAGCAACCCATACACGGCAGTGCCGCTACTCAGCCATCACCGAATATCAAAATTCTAAAAAACAGAGCAGCCCGGCTAGACGTTGAAGCGAAACTCCACAACGTCACCGGGTTGCATCACGTAATCTTTGCCTTCGGTACGAACTTTACCGGAGGCTTTTGCTGCCACCTCGGAACCGGCAGTGATGAGGTCGTCGTAGTCAACGATTTGTGCGGCAATGAACCCGCGCTCAAAGTCGCCGTGGATCACGCCTGCCGCTTGCGGAGCGGTGAAGCCTTTTTTGATGGTCCAGGCCCGGACTTCTTTTTCGCCGGCGGTCAGGTAACTTTGTAATCCCAGCGTGTCGTAGGCAGCATGGATAAGTTGGACAAGTCCGGACTCTGTTTGGCCGTAGCTTTCGAGTAATTCCGCGGCGTCGGTTTCGTCGAGCCCACGTAATTCGCTCTCGAGCTGCGCGCAAATGAACAAACTTTGTGCCGGGGCAACCAGTTTGGATAATTCTTGTTTGCGCGCTTCGTCACCAAGGCCGGTCTCGTCGACGTTGAATACATAAATAACGGGTTTTGCGGTGATGAGCTGCAAATCGGCAATGTGCTCAAGATTAATGTCACTGCTCGATGACACCGGCCTCCCATCATTCAAAAGTGCGTGCACTTGTTGTAAGGTGTCGAGTTGCGGTTTGAGCTTGGCATTGGCACGGGCTTCTTTTTCGAATTTTGGCAGGCGCTTTTCAACGGTTTGCAGGTCGGCCAGAACCAGTTCGGTGTTGATGACGTCGATGTCTTTTTGCGGGTTTGCCGCTTCGTCGACATGTACAACATTTTTATCGGCAAAGGCGCGCACCACTTGCACGATTGCATTGGTGGTACGGATGTGGCTCAAAAACTGGTTGCCGAGTCCTTCGCCTTGACTGGCGCCTGCAACCAAACCGGCGATGTCCACAAAGGTCACCGTAGCGGGAATAATTTTTTGAGTGTGATACAGCTCGCCGAGTTTTTGCAGCCGTGGATCGGGCACGGGAACAATGCCGGTATTCGGCTCAATAGTCGCAAACGGGTAATTCGCCGCCAGGATATTGTTGTTCGTCAGCGCGTTAAATAGCGTGGATTTGCCAACGTTGGGCAAACCGACAATGCCAATAGAAAGTGAACTCATATACGTGCATTATAACAGATGAGATAAATAGTAGTGAGCTGTATGCCAACAATTATTATGACCAATCGATGTCTTGGTAGGTACGAGTGGGAGTTCTGCCCATCCTTTCTACGAATGCGCGCTCAGCTGCAACATCAAGTTTGCCGACAGATTTCACAATGCCGCGACGTTTCACTACTAATAAGTTATCAGGCGAATCATCGTAATGGATATCCCCTGGCTCAACACCTACAAGCTGTACGGCGGCATCATACAACGCTTGACGCTTTTTCGCATTTGGTAGTCCGATGTTGAGACGGGAGGGAGTGGTTCCCGGGACATGAGACATGAGCATTGTAGTTCGGGCAGAAGTTGGAGCATCAGGACTTACTTTCAAAACTGCATAAGGTCTGGGGGCGGTAATTTTGTGAGATGTTTTAAGTCGGTCAAGTCCTTCGCTGAAAGCCACTTGGGCTTGTGTAGCACCGAGTCCGACGTGCTCGTCGACGTCATTGCCGAAACGAGCTCGCTTGAGTACTAAATTACCTACTTTGTAAGCTATTCCGAAGTTACCTCTGCCAAGGAACTCTGCATGCGGATTATGTTCGGCACCTTGTTGGGCGAATGTAAGCATAGTATCGATATCTTGCGCGGTCGGTTTTTCTGATATGTCGTCTGGAGGACGTACATATAATGTACTACTTAAATGAGGTAGTTCATGCACATTCCAGTTCACGCTTCCGTCGGGGGTCATAGGTATAGTTGAGTCGGGAGTGTGTAATTGGTGCGACTCAGGGAGAGACATATATAAACATTAGCATAATATTGCTTATATATCAAATATATTTACCAGGATTAGTTAGCCAAGAGTGGTAATACAGATGGTTTTTCTCACAGTATTTCTTGCCCATCTCATATGCACAAGAAAACCGTAGCCACGCTTATGCTTTCACTGTATTATAGGGATAGGAAGGGCTTATCTGGCTCTCATTCACATATTTAACTAAGCAATGGCTACAATAACGCACACTTTTAGGGTATTTCGGCGGCGCGTGCATCGGGCGGCTTGGTTTGGTGCCGCAGCGTTTTTGGTTGCGACGGTGGCTTTTCCGGCGGTGGTGATTGCGGCTGGCGCGATTTCCCAAGGCTATAAAACGACTTCCACGAATATCAGCAAAGGGACGCTACTCAGTTTGGTTTCAAGCGGATCGACCACGGTTGAACCGGCAAACACGACGAATGTTTCTAAGCTGGTGGGCATTGCCGCCGACAAGCCGCTGGTAGAGCTTAGCAATGGCACAACGAGCGACACGCGTGTGGTAGTGAGCGGTTCCACCGAAGCGTTGGTGAGCGATATGAACGGCACGATTAACGCCGGTGACAAAATCACGGCGTCGCCGGTGAGCGGCATTGGCATGAAATCGGTACAGGCTGCCGAAGTGGTGGGCACGGCGCAGGCGAACCTGAGCTCCGTGCCGCTCGTCAATCAAACCGTCACCGGCACCGACGGCAAAACCGAGACCATCAAAGTCGGCTTGCTGCCGATCGCCGTGAACGTTACGTATTATTCTGCTGCCGTCCAGCAGGGAATCGTGGCTGCTTTCGTGCCACCATTTTTACAGTCATTGGCAAACGGTATTGCAGGCCGCCAAGTTTCACCACTACGCGTGCTGCTCGCCGCTATCGCGTTATTGCTCGGTTTCGGGGCAGTGACCGTTATGCTGTATACCTCAATTCGGAGCGGCGTCATCTCGATTGGCCGCAATCCGCTGGCACAAGCCGCTCTCCGTAAAAGTCTGGTTGATGTAGTGATAGCGGCCATAGGGCTGCTCGTAATTACGACGGCGATCGTCTACATTGCACTCGTTATTTAATACACAATATTGACGAAAAACATAAACTATGCTAATGTTTATTTATACGTAAAAGAAGCCGTAGCTTCCATAAAAACAAACACAAAAAAATCATGAACAACGAGCCGCTCACTCCCCAATCTCTCCAGACTCCCGACCAACCTACTGAGGAGAATAGCTTGCAGCCACAAGTTGGCGCTGGTTCGGTGCTCGACCGGACGCCGCTCACTACCGAAGAAAATGCCGAAGAAGCCGTGGTAGTGCACGCACCGCACCGTGGTTCATGGCGCCGGCTACTCGGAATCGCATTACTGGTGCTCGGTGTTGCGCTCGGTGCTTTCTTCTTTTTTACAAGTAGTAAAGGCAAAACTGCCGATAAAGCCGACGGCAGTGTGAGCTCGCGTATCAAGTCACAGACCGTGCCACTCGCTACCCTTAGCAAACAACTGGCGAATGCCGCCGCGCCATCGGCCAGCACCTTTACGGTGAATGGACAGGTGGTAGTGGGCAACTCACTGGTGCTCCAACCAACGGCGCAGCCAACCAATGCGATTGCCGGCCAAATTTATTACGACCAAGGCGGCAACACCATCGCATTCTTTAATGGTTCACAATTTTTGAATTTGCTCGGCAGCACCACCAACCAGCTGATTACGAATAATGTCGTAACCACCGATAGCTCGATCACAAACATCACGAACATTTTTGGCGGCGCAACCGGTGGTATTGACGGTGACGGCACGCCTGGCACCATCGCCATGTTCAGCGCTACTAAAACGCTGACCGGCTCAATGATCAACCAAAGCGGTACCACGCTCAACATTGGCGCAACCGGCGTTACGTCAAATAGTGTGAATATCGAATCGGGCAGTGCCGGCACTTTGCAGATCGGCAACTCGGCTGCGAACCACACTATCCAAATCGGCACCGGCGTCGGCGTGCAAACGACAAGCGTAGGTTCGGGTACCAGCACGAGCGCCACCACAATCCAGGCTGGCACGGGCGGACTTGCGCTCGCGACCGGCAGTGGCGCCGGCTTAACCGGCTCAATCAGTATCACCACTGGTAATTCTTCTACGACGGCTTCGGGCAACATAACTATCGACACCGGCACTGGCATCATCGATGGCTTGGTCATCGAAGACAAAACCTTCGAAACAGGTCTCGACAACATGAATGCATGGTTTGGTAACACCGTAGCGCAGTCTACGGCCCAGGCGCACAGCGGAACGCACAGCCTAGCCGAAACCAGCAATGCCGTAAACTGGGGTGTTATCGAGACATTGCCCGGTGTAAGTGTCACGGCAGGCCACCAGTATCTCTTTAGCATGTGGGTTCGCGCCGCCACTACGCCACGTACCATTACGGCGCGCGCAGTATGGAATGGCACCTCAGGCTCAGTTACATTAAGCCCGGTCTTAGACAGTACCACTGGCTGGACCGAAATGACCGGTCTCGGTGTTGCTCCCGGAGGCGCTACATCCGTATATTGGGAATCGCAAAGCACCGGTGTTAACGGCGAAACGCACTACTACGATGACATGACGGTAACCGACCTTAGCTCGTCATCGGCGGCTTCATCGATTAGCGTCGGTAGCGCGAATGCCAAAATCGTAACCATAGGTAACATTAACCAGATTGGCGCTACCTCGATCCTTGGCGGAAGCGGCATCAACCTGAACAGCGGTGCCGGCAACTTGAGCTTGAACGGGGGCGTGGTTTCGATTACAGGAAGCGCGCCTTCATCAATCGGTACCAGCGCCGGTGCACTCACTATTAGCTCGGCTGAATCGGCATCGTGGGGCATTGCTACGGCAGTTTCGGGTGTCGGCGGCGACCTCACCGTGCATGCTGGCCGTGGTGGTACCGATAACAACAATAATGGCGGTAATCTGATCCTGCAGGGCGGTGGCCCAAACGGCACTGGCCTCGGCGGAAGTGTGATTATTAAACCGCCAGTTGAGAGCACGACTGCGTTTGAGCTGCAAAAGAGTACCGGCACACCACTACTTATTGCCGACACTACGAACATGGTACTTACGGTGCAGGGTACGGACATTGCATTCAGCAGTCTTGCGCTCACTGACGCGCACTTTAAATCGATGCAAACCACGCCACCGACCATCGCAACGCCAACTAACTGCGGCACTACCCCTTCGGCAGCGGTAGCAGCCGGTTCAACCGATACCGCAGGCTCATTCACGATTACTACCGGAACTGGGGGCACGTCATCGACTTGTGACGCGATACTTACGTTCCATAAGGCTTATGGCGCTGCGCCAAAATCGATCATTGTGGTTGGCAAAGCAGATGCCGCTTCTGCGGCCCGCCAGATCTATGTTTCGACTGCAAATGCCACTACCTTCACCGTAAGCTTCGGTGTGAGCGCTGGCGGCGCGAACAGCACCACCTACAGCTACAACTACTGGGTCGTAGAGTAAAACTAAACGTAAACAAAATACTTGCTTTTTTAGCGAATCCGTGATATAAATGTAAGTATGAATATGCCCGAACGAACTCATGATTCCGCCGCTGCCGCTCAAGCTTCGCTGCATGAGCAAATGGCTCAACAGGGTGAATTTCCGCACCGCGCACCTAAAGACCTGCTCGATGGTGTCATCCGCGGCAATCTACACGATATCCCGCCTCAACCCGAAGCAATGAGCATGGTGGATCAAGTCGATGTAGTTCTCCTGGGCAACATTCCTGGTGCATACCGTGGCGAAAAGTTCTATGGCCGCGACACCAAACATGATGTAGCAGTTCCCGTTAACCCGCATTTGGCATTGCCATTACAACTTGGCAATATGGTAGAGAGTAGGACGCTTCCTTATGGACGTTACAGCATAGTGGATCCTTCTTCAGAGCGTCGACCGGGCGATGCAAAGTCTGAAGTTGGTGCAGCCCATCTGTATCACGGCAAATTCCACACTACGCCCGACAATACCGACACGCCAAAAGACTACACGATCATGGCATTCCCAACTGCGGAACCTGATCCTAATGGTTGGGGGGGAGAAAGTTGTACCGTTGTGGTTAAAGGGCATCAAGATTTTGGCACTACCCGTGATATGGCCTACAAGGCATTGCCAGGCCTCATGCCTCACGCGGCAAAGACTTCCGGTGGCCAAGTTGAGATTCATCCTGCAGGTGAAAATTATGAAATTGAATTGCCGCCCGAGCAGACCAAGAACCGTCCTGCTTATGAGTATAGCCGAGGTAGAGACGTTAATGAAGAGGATGTTCGAGAGGGCGCAAACTGGTTGGTAGAGGATACGCGAGAAGCGGTGCGAGTCGCCATGTTAAATGGCGGCGTCAAAGATGCTGACCGCCAAGCGATTGTTGACAAAGTGCTGCTTACGCAGGAGTGGCAGATCCAATCAATGCTGAACCGTCTTGAGTTGTCGAGCGAAAACGTTCCGGCTTTACGTAAACAGCTACAAGAAGCGGCTATACTACTCAACGATGAAGATGTTCAGCCCTGGAAGGCGGATCGAGGTATAGATCAGAACACTATCTATGAAGCCAGGATTGACGTAGCTGCACAACAGAAACCAAGTTTCCCCGAGGATGCTATTAAAGCACCCGATACGCGTGAAGGTCGCTGGTACAACAAATTAGGTAAGAGTATTGGCGGATTCTTGGGCATCCAACTTGACGGTGACAAAACACCAAAGCTTCCAAAAGCACCAAAGCCGCCTAAAGTACGCAAAGAGAGGTATCCCAAAGCGTCGGATGATGTAGGTTCCGTCCTAGACGAATTGCTCGGTCGTGAGCCAGGGGAATACGATGCAGCTATCGACGGCGAGTACGATGATTACGATCAAGCCGCCACAGTCGAACCTGGAACTGCTGATGACGACGTGAGTGCTGTAAAGGTACACACGCACAAAGACCGAAAAGCAGAACCACATGGCGTCAGAGCATTTCACCGGGCTATGTCGGCACTGCAACTCACGCGTACTGAAATGGTTATTGGTAGCTCGGTTGAAAAATCGCATCGACGTGTTCGCCGTATTCTTGGCGCCGGAGCACTTGCTTTAGTAGGTGTAGCTGGGAGTTACCTGGCATTCCGCAGCGGTGGTCCTTTGCATGGTTTCGGTACGGCTGTTGCCGACAAACTTGGCGATACGACAGGCATCGGACATGGTCTCGCACCTGGTGCCAACGGGGAACTTATGCCATCAACCGGTGGTGTCGGGGGGCAAATACCAAGCGACATTCCGCAAACGCCATCGACACCTTCGGGTACTGATATTATGCCTCCATCTGGCGGTCCTAGTACGGCGCCGACACCGGATCAAATCCCTGGTAATTCAGGTGGCAATGTTCCTACGAGCCCGACAGGTATTCCAACTACCCCTGATCAGGCTCCCCCCACTACACCTCCGCAAGCGCCAACAACTGTTTCTGCAACCCCGGGTAACATCCCTGGTACACCACAAGTTCCCGACGTTCCAAAAGCCGGTACGGGTACCTTTGACCCGAACTCTATCGGTATTAGTACGCCGACCGAAACCCTCCCAACTGGAGATTTTCACCTGAATCCGGGGCAAAGCTTGAGTGAGTACATTCGTGAGCAGATGCCTCACGCTTCAACCAATGCGGTTTACAATGAAGTCGCCCGCGTTATGCAAGCAAACAACCTACCAGTGGATTGGTCCGCTGCAGATCCGTTTGAGGCAGCCCGTCATATCCGCCCTGATATGCAACTTCACATCTGATAGTTCTCGCGTAACACCTAAACAGCTGTGTATAACCACAGCTGTTTTTGCATAAAATTGTTATTCTATAATGCTTCTGCTTTTGCTATACTGCAGATGAGATGGCCGACAAAAAAGAAGCAACGGTAGTTGTTGAAAAGAAACGCTTAAGCCAACGTCAGATCATTGGACTGGTTTTTGTTGTTATTGTGCTTGTTGGACTTGTGATCGGGTGGATTGTGTACACGCATCGGCCGAAAACTACCGGCCCGCAGTATGACAGTGCGGCATTGGTCAATATTGTGAGCACTGATGTGGGAAAGCGTGATTTTGACGCAGCGATTAAACTTATCAAGAATCAGAAGATTTTTAAAGAGACGAGCACACAAACATTACTCGCCTCGGTGTACACTAGTAAAGGTGATTTTACTTCGGCGCTCGCGGTCTATGCTGCGCTTGATAAAGATAACAAACTTAGCTATGGCGCTGCCGCATCGGCTGGAGCCATTGCCGAACAGACAAAAGATAATCAAAAGGCCCTGCATTATTACCAAGTTGCTTTGCAAAAAGCGCAGGCCGACAAAAACCTGCCAAATGCTGACCTCATACCGACTTACCAACAAAAAATCGCTGACTTACAAAAGAAGGGTGCGAAATGAGGCGGGTGTTCACAAAATCACACTTCATGCTAATTGGGCTGGTGTTTTTTAGCGCCTTAACGTTAGCTTCTTCATTTTCGGTGCAGCGCGTCAATGCTTACACGTGTACCGACAACGGCTTGGCATGTGACATCGGTTACTTTTCACGCGCCAACTTAGCGGCGGGTGCACACCACAACTTGTACTATGGCAATGATGGAACTTGGGGCGGAAGTCCGTTCCTTTTGGGTCTTCGGGTAAACAATGCATACGACTTGGAAGTCACGATGCAGCGTCGCCTTAATTGTAAGCCCGGCTTTACTGGTGTGACCAATCCTGCCGATCAAAACACGGTAGGTGCAGCCTTTACGGTGCTTACGATGCTGGGCGCGCCTCCCGGAACAAACAAAGATGTGGCCTGTCAGCGCCTAACAGAGTGGCAATTTTTGATGACCGACTATGATAACGCACACCTCATCCACTGGGCCGAATGGCAGAACCTGGATGGCGTTAACACTCGATTGAGTTTTAACGGTGGAACTGATGTAACATATTATGCCGATAATGAACCGCCGAGCGATCAGAGTATTACTTTTTATGCGCCAGACAATGTGACGGTTCTGTATAAAATTAAACGTGACTGTGGTAACCCGATCGGACGGACACGGGCATTGGCGGGACTGACGTATAGCTTGCACGGAAGTGTAAACTCTACACCGACAGGGACTGTTGAACCAGGGACGAATGTTTCATTTAATTACACAGTTACCAACAGTCCGGCACAGAAGCCAAGCGATGACACTACTTGTACGATTTACACCATTGTACGAAATGGCTATGTGAGCGGTACACCTCCACATACAGGTGGCGATCCTTCACGCACCGTTACTTGTCCGTCGGTTCCTATTGGCGGGACATATACTATACCCGGATCGGATAATTTCACCGCGGCAGCCAATAAGACGTACTGCCGAGAACTAGTCATAAACAAGTCCGATCAAAATGGGGGGACCTCGAGCGCCGAGAGTTGCGTCGTGGTGGTAAGCAAACCCTATGTAAGTGTTTTTGGCGGCGATATATCTGCCGGGAACGGGTTTGGCACAAGCTGTACTGAAGACACTAGGGCCACGGTAGTCGGCTGGAACAAGCGTTCGCCTTCATTTGCCGGTGCAGGTACGCAGTACGCGGCATATGTACTCAACACGCTGACTGACTTTGCAACAGCCCAAAATATTGCGGGTGGCAGTGCGGTACCGCCGAGTGGTTTTGCGTTTAGTAATGCCGGAATCACTGCCGGTAACCAGGCCAGTGGTATCTTCGGTCAAGCCCTCGGGACATCATTACCGTGCTTGCCGGACTATGCAGGTAACCAGCCTTCGGGCGCGAGTCCTGTTGGCGGTATACCCGGGCCAGGGCTGGCCGTAAATAGCTTGCCGAATGGGCCTTCCAAATACGTGGGTAACTTAACGATAGCCGGCGGAAGCCTAGGGTCAAATCAGAATATTACCTTATATGTGACGGGAAATGTGTACATCAAGGGAAATATTACCTATACCGGAAGCTGGGCAACAGTGGATCAGATTCCGAACCTGCAGATTATTGCTAACAAGGGCAATATTTATATTGACGGAGCCGTTACGCAGCTCGACGGTTCATATATCGCACAGCCGAATGGTGCACTCGAAGGTGTTATTTACACATGTACGGATCCGGTAACGCCTTTTGGGGCTATCGCTACAACCAACCCGGGTAATCCTATTTACAATGCTTGTTCTAACAAACTGACGGTAAACGGCAGCTTTACTGCGCGGCATGTAGAATTGTTACGAACAAGTGGTACGCTTGCTCAAAGTGGCACCGGCGAGACCAGTACATCAAACAATGCGGCTGAGGTGTTCAACTACAATCCAACGTTATGGATCGCGCAGCCACTTCCAGGCAGTTCAACAAGTAATTCGAGTGATACCTACGATTCTGTCGTGAGTCTCCCTCCGGTTTTGTAATATGACACAACAACATTCAAAGTTTTACACAGATAACACGCTTGCATACACCCATGGTGCTTATGCTATAATCAGGCCAATATGAGTTTACTGAGTGGGGTATCGGCATTTTTCGGACTGGACATAGGCACCACGGCAGTGAGGCTGGTTGAGCTCCGCGGTAATGGGCCGACCAAATCATTGGTGCGATATGCGTATGTTCCTGTTGACAGCAAGGTTGTTCTGAGCGATTCCAAGGCCGATCAGCAGAAATTGGCGCAAGTTATTCGTGGCTTGCTCGACCAAGCCAAAATGACGACCAAAAATGTGTCCGTTGGCGTGCCTTCGGGCAAAGTGTTTACGACCGTGGTTGACTTCGACCGCTTGCCAGCCGGCGAAATGGCAAAAGCAATCCGCTATCAGGCAGATTCACTTATTCCGACGCCACTCGACAAATCAAAACTCGACTGGGCGGTTATCGGCGATTCACCTAAAGATCCGACTAAAGTAGAAATATTGCTTTCGAGTGTGGAAAACGATTTCGTAGAACAACGTTTAGATCTTCTGGAATCAATCGGTCTCGAGGTGATCTCGTTTGAGCCGGACAACCTGGCATTAACACGCGCCATGATCGCGCCGGATGCGCTGGTACCGCAGATGGTTCTGGACATCGGTAGCAAGAGCACTGACCTGGTCATTGCCATGAACGGCGCGCCACGTTTGACGCGTTCGATTCCTACGGGTGCTGAGGCGATCATCCGTGCTGCCGCACAAAACCTGAATATCGACGACAAGCAGGCGAGGCAATTTGTCTTTAAATTCGGTTTGAGCAAAGACAAGCTTGAGGGCCGCATTTACGAAGCGATTTTGAGCACCGTCGATATTTTGACCAATGAAATCGACAAATCAATCAAGTTCTTCCAAACGCGCTATGGCGATACGGCTATGGCACGAATTATTGTCACCGGTGGCGCATCGGCTCTGCCGGAATTCCCGTTGTACCTTGCCAATAAATTCGGTATTGAGGTAGAAATTGGAAATGCGTGGCGCAACGTGGCGTTTGCTCCGGAGCGACAGAACGAATTGTTGGCCGTCTCTAACCATTTTGGCGTTGCTGCCGGACTTGCGGAGAGGAACGAATAAATGGTCCAATTTAACCTACTTCCCGATGTCAAGATTCAGTACCTCAAAGCGAAGCGCCAGGAACATCTGGTAATTTTGATTTCCACGATCGCTACGATCGCCGGTGTCGTTCTGGTGGTCCTACTGCTGAGCACCGTATATGTGGTGCAGAAGAAAAACTTGAGCGATTTGAATCATGACATCAAGACCAATTCCGAGCAATTGAAATCAACGCAAAGCCTGAACAAGATCCTTACCGTGCAAAATCAGTTGAAATCGCTGCCGGCCCTGCACGACAAGAAGCCGGCTGCTACGCGCATGGCGGCATTTTTGAGCCAAATAACACCTTCGTCAGTGAGTATCTCCAAGCTTACCGTCGATTATTCGCTGCACACGATCATTATTAACGGTAACGCCGATACGCTCGACACGGTGAACACCTTTGCCGATACGCTGAAATTCACGACATACACCGTTAAAAAGAGCGGCGTGAGCGGCAAACCGGCCTTCACGAAAGTCGTGCTTACTAACTTCTCGCGTGACAAAAAAGGTGCGACGTATACGATTACCATCAGCTTTGATCCGGTCATCTTTAGCGAAGCAAGCGACGTCAGCTTAACGGTGCCGAACATCATCAGTACACGCTCAGCGGTTGAGCAGCCGACCGCACTTTTCCAAAACGCAAACACGGGCGGGCAATAGGAATATCATGGCAAAAACACAATCACTCACCAAACGAAATCTCATTACACAAGCGAACAAGCGTATTGTAACCGCTACTGCGGTAGCGGCGTTCGTAGTGGTATTCTCATTGTTTGCCGCGAAGTCATTGATCAGCCAAGCAGCGTACCAAAACAAAGTGATATCAGGGAAGAAAAAGGCCGTAGCGCAGCTAAAGGCGGATCTGAATGCTCGCGATGATCTAGTGACCTCCTATAAAGCCTTTGTGAGTACCCAGCAGAACATCATTGGCGGTAATCCGACCGGTACCGGTGCTAAAGATGGTGATAATGCCAAGATCATTCTCGATGCTTTGCCGAGTAAATATGACTTTCCGGCGCTCACCACAAGTCTCGAGAAAATCATTAACGACCAAGGATTACAGATCACCAGCATTAGCGGTACGGACGATGAAATCGCCCAGTCCGCCAATCAAAGTAGCAGCTCTCCGCAGCCGGTAGCGATGCCGTTCCAGATCCAGGTTAATGGCTCGTACGCCTCAGTACAAAACCTCATCAGTGTATTGGACCGCTCGATCCGCCCATTCCAAATCAAATCAGTCGAACTCACCGGCAATGACAGCAGTATGGTGGCTTCGATTAGCGGACAGACGTACTACCAACCAGAGAAGAACCTAAACATCAAAACTGAGGTAGTGAAATGAAACAAAAAGATGTCATTTTGATAATCGTCATCGCATTTGTGAGCGCCGTATTGTCGTTGGTGCTTTCGAATATGATTTTCGCTTCGCCAAAGAATCGCCAACAAACGATTGAAATAGTTGACCCGATCACCGCTGATTTTCCAGCGCCTGATAGCAAATATTTCAATAACAATGCCGTTGACCCAACGCAACTTATCCAGATCGGCAACAATAATAACCAAACACCGTTTAATGGCCAATCATCTCAGTAAGCGTTAGGGGTAGCCAGTGAGTGTTCTATCTGCAGCAACCCAGCAACAGGTTGAAGACAATCTTATAAAAGGAAAGGTTATCGAGCAGAAAAAGCTCGATGAACTGCGCAAAAAAGCGGAGGAAGAGAAAACTCCGCTCTTGAGTTTATTGGTGTCGTCGGGCGCGGTAACCGACGAAGTGCTTACCAAGGCGGTGGCTGAAGTCTCGAAGGTGCCATACGTAAACCTCACTACCGCACACGTTGACCCGAAGATCCTTGACCTGCTGCCGCAGGACGTTGCCGAGCGCTACATGGCGGTTCCGTTAGGCGAGATGCAAAACCGTTTGGTGGTGGCCATGCTTGACGCCGACAATGTGCAGGCTGTGGACTTTTTGGCAAACAAAATCGGCCGGCCACTCAAAGTCTATGCGGCGAGCGAAGCCGGTATCCGCCAGGTATTGCACCAGTATCAGACCAATATCTCACAAAAAGTGGTCGGTGAAATTAGCGCCATTGGCACGTCGCAGGCCGAGATTGAACAAAACGTCCGGCAGCAAACCATGGCTGCTGCCGATGGCGCGAGCAAGAACATCAAGACGATTGTGCAGGATTCGCCGATCAGCAAGGCGCTCTCGACCATTTTGGAATACGCCGCCAAAAACCACGCCAGCGACGTGCACATTGAACCTTTGCAGAACTCGTTGCGTATCCGCTGTCGTGTGGATGGCATTTTGCGCGAGATTTTGAACCTGCCGAAAACCACCGAGCCACCCCTCGTTTCTCGCATTAAAATTTTGTCGAACCTAAAGATTGACGAACACCGCATCCCGCAAGACGGTGAATTTAGTATTCAAGTTGGCGACCACGCAATTGACCTTCGTATTGCGATTTCGCCGGTAGTTTGGGGCGAGCAAGTGGTGATTCGTTTGCTCGACAAAACGGGCACCAGCTTAAAACTGGAAGATATGGGCTATGTCGGCCGGGCGCTACGGACGATTCGTGACGGTATCAAAAGCACGAGTGGTATGGTGCTTACCAGTGGTCCGACCGGTTCGGGTAAGTCGACTTCGTTGTACTCATTGCTACAAGAAGTCAAAAGCGACGCCATCAATATTGTTACGCTGGAAGATCCGGTTGAATACAAAATGGATGGCATCAACCAGATTCAGGTGAATGCCGATGTCGGCCTGACGTTTGCGAACGGTATGCGTTCGATCTTGCGCCAGGACCCGAACATCATCATGGTGGGGGAAATTCGCGACCGTGAGACGGCTGAGCTTGCCGTGCAGGCGTCATTGACGGGACACTTGGTGTTCTCGACGCTGCACACCAACTCTGCTGCCGGCATTTTGCCGCGTTTGCTCGACATGAACATCGAGCCGTTCCTCATCGCGTCCACGGTAAATACGGTTATCGGCCAGCGTTTGGTGCGCCGCATTGGCCCGAACAAAGAGACTTATCAGTCGGACAAGGTGGAAACCGAGGCGATCAAAGCCACAATCGGCCACTTACTCCCAGAAAAAGAAGAAGACCGCGAAAAGGTAGCGAAAGATCTTGGCTACGAAACCTTGCCACTTCGTGACCAAAAAGCTTATACTTTGACCAAGGGCATCGAAAGCCCCGGTGCGCCAGGTGGCTATAAGGGCCGAATGGGCATCTACGAAGTCTTCCACATCACAGAAAAAGTCCAGGACTTGATCTTGAAGCGGGCGACCTCGGCAGAAATCCAAAAGGTTGCACAGGAGCAAGGAATGATTACCATGCGCCAAGATGGCTATCTGAAAGCCTTAGCCGGCTATACAACGATAACAGAAGTAAACCGTGTCGCTGCTGCCGACAGCGCATAAACGAGAGGGTGGACATGCAAGGGCCAAGAATAGAAGTATTACTGGAAGAGGTCGTTAAAAAGAAAGCGTCCGACTTACACCTGCAGGTGGGTTTGCCGCCGATGCTGCGTGTGGACGGTGCGTTAATGCCGGTCGCCGGTGCCGATGTCTTGACTGACGAAGCGGTTGAGGCATTGATTTTCGCCATCCTCGATGAAGACCAAAAGCAGATCCTCCTGAAAGACAAAGAATTCGACTTCAGTTTCGCCTTCGGTGACCTCGGCCGGTTCCGTGTGAACGCCTTTCATGAGCGTGGCAACCTTGCAGCTGCACTCCGTCTTATTACAAACGATATCCTTACGATTGAGCAACTCGGCCTGCCAGCGGTAGTGAGTAAGTTCGCGAATTATCCACGTGGCTTGGTGCTCGTGACCGGACCGACCGGTTCGGGTAAGTCGACGACGCTTGCGGCCATGATCCACCAGATTAACGCCGAACGTGCCGAACACATTATTACCATCGAAGACCCGATCGAGTACACGCACCGTTCTAAAAAATCAGTGATCGTGCAGCGTGAAGTGCATTACGACACCTACTCGTTCTCGGCAGCGTTGCGTTCGGCGCTTCGTGAAGACCCGGATGTCGTGCTGATCGGTGAGATGCGCGACCTTGAGACTATAGCTTCGGCAATTACTATTGCTGAAACCGGACACTTGGTGTTCGCCACCCTGCACACGAACTCAGCAGCCCAAAGTATCGACCGTATGATCGACGTATTTCCGCCGCATCAGCAGCCGCAGATTCGGGCGCAGCTCAGTAACATTTTGATGGCGATTTGTTCGCAGCGCTTGGTACCGTCAATCGGTGGTGGGCGCATTGCGGCCGCCGAAATCCTGATTGCAACACCCGCGGTCCGTAACATTATCCGCGAGGGTAAAACGCACCAGCTCGAAGCCGTTATCCAGACCGGTTCGGAGTACGGCATGCAATCAATGGACAAGACGCTCGCCGGTTTGGTGCACGCCGGAACGATTACCTACGAAGATGCCCGTAACGTCGCCGTCGATATTGACGAGCTTGATCGGTTGATGAGAAGTTAGGCAAACAGATGTTATCGTATCACTACACAGCACGCGACCCGGCAACCGGCCAATATACCAAGGCTGATGTTGAAGCCGACAACGAACAAGCCGCAGCAAAACTGATTCGCGCCGAAGGCTTGGTGCCAATCAACATCGAATTGAGCGACAAAAAAATTGCCAGTGGTCGGCGCCGTCACCGCGTAAAGATTAAAGACAAGGTGCTGTTCTCGCGTCAGCTTTCGACGTTGATTAACGCCGGTTTGCCATTGGTGCAGAGCTTGCGCACGGTGAACGCGCAATCGCAAAGCAAGCCGCTTAAGGTGGTTATTAACAAGGTTATTGCCGATGTCGAAGGTGGTTTGACACTTTCGGTAGCAATGTCCAAGCATCCGGAGGCTTTCGACCAAGTGTACATCAGCTTGATCGCAGCCGGTGAGGCTTCGGGTACGCTCGATAAAGCTTTGGAGCGTTTGGCAATCCAGCAAGAAAAAGACGCCGATTTGATCAGCAAATTACGTGGCGCGATGATTTATCCGATTATCGTGTTGCTGGTGATGGTGGGTGTGGTTGGATTTATGATCGTCAAGGTGTTGCCACAGGTAAAGACTTTGTACGATGGTATTTCTGGTGGCACGCTACCGCTGTTGACGCGCGTACTATTGGCAATTTCGAGCTTCACGATCCACTACTGGTGGGTAGTGCTGCTCGTGCTCGGTTTGCTGGCGTTCTTTACCACGCGCTGGGCTCGAACCGGCCCCGGTAAAGAGGTGATTGACCGGCTCAAGATGCGTATGCCGCCGCTCGGTGCACTATTCATGAAGGTCTATATGGCGCGGTTTTCCCGCACCGGTACTACTTTGGTCGCCAGTGGCGTACCGCTCATCCAGGTGCTGGAAATCACCGGAACGGCCGTGAACAACGTGCACATTAAGCGTTCGCTTAACCGGGCAATCGAGAAGGTAAAGGGCGGTAAAGCGCTGTCTGACTCGCTAGCAAACGACCCGAACTTTTTGGAGCTGGTGCCTAACATGGTGCGCATCGGTGAACAATCAGGTTCGCTCGAGCAAATGCTTGCCAAAACTGCCGACTACTACGAAAAAGAGGTGGACGACCAAATTAAATCAATTTCGACCATCATCGAACCGGTGTTAATGGTGGGGCTTGGTATCGCTGCGTTTATTATTGTGGCAGCGGTATTATTGCCGATTTATGGGTTGGCGAACAAATCGTTCGTCCAATAGTAGTAAAACCCTTGCATTTTAATTACAACAACCGTATTATCTAAGCATAACAATTAACAAAGTAGCAAAGGGGGCATTTGCATGCTTTCGAAAACCAATAAACGTCAAAGTGGGTTCACGATTATCGAGGTGCTGATCGTGCTCGCTATTGCAGGATTGATCATGTTGATCGTCTTCCTGGCAGTCCCAGCCCTCCAACGCAACGCACGTAACAGTCAGCGCAACCGCGATGTATCGGCTTTGCTGGGCGCAATGAGTGAGTACGTAAACAATAACAATGGTACTTTGCCTGCAACAGCTACTTTAGCTGCCGGCACGACCACTACGATTGGCGCGTCGGGTACTAATACGGTGCCAGTATCACTTTCGTACTACGATGGTGCTAAGATCTCGATTGACAATACTACCACGACTAACAATACAACAACTGACACCGTTATTATTGTGGAAGGTGCCACGTGTAACGGTAATGACGCTACAGCAGGTGCGACACGCGGATACGTGGCTCTCTATAAGCTAGAGAACAACGCCAAGCAGTGTAAGAGCTCATAGAACTAGAGTAGCTCCACCGAAACGGACTCCACCTCGGAGTCCGTTTTAAATTGTCTTCCATTTTATTTGCAAAAATAGGGTACTTATCATTACTATGAGTCTGCATCAAAGGGGGAGGTCTATGAAAAATCTTTTGCGCCGCAACTCATATCTCGTGAGTTTTCTTGCTGTCCTAGTTTCTATATCTGTTATTGGAGCTAACGTAGGGCTGCATGGTCCAGGGGTGGTAAAGGCTAATCAGGTTGGCCGTCAGCCCAGCTTCGTTACGCACATTAAAGATATAGCTATGCAGAGGTCAAAGCAAAATTCGAAGCACTATAAACTTAGTCCTAGTACCTCCCAGCTTAGCCTCCAAAGTGCCCCTACAGTTGTTCATATGGCGGGAACGTTGAGCAGTAGTCAGACGTGGTCGCTTACTAATGCCGATATCTACATTGTGGACGATACGGTAATTATCCCCTCGGGGGTGACTCTTACAATAGAGCCGGGAGTGATCGTTAAATTTAGCCCCAATACACGATTAAATGTAAATCAGGGCGGTATTTTGCAAGTTTCCGGTGCCGCCGCAAATCCTGTAATTATGACCAGCATAAAGGATGATAGCGTAGGTGGGGACACGAATGGTGATGGTTTGAGCGTCGCTATGCCCGGTGATTATAACGTGGCGATCAATGTTAATGGCGGTACAGTAGTAGCGGGGAATACCATAATTGAGAACGCACAGAACAGTCTAGTTTCTTCGTGCTCCCCAGGGGCTGCAATTACGGTTAATGACAGCGTCCTAAGATCAACCTTGAATATAAATGGTTGCGACGGGGATGCGCTTAACCTTGCCCGGAACCAATTTGCGGTTGAGGTCGGTTATGCTGCGACCTTGAATGACTCAGAAGTCTCTGGCTTTAAACTCTCAGGGAATGATGCCAATACTTTTATAGGGACGGATCAGCATCGTGCCGTATATATGAGTAGCTCACGCGTCGATGCAGGCTCTACCTGGACAGTTGACGGAACTAATGCGCCTGTGCTTGTAATATATTCTTTTCTCAATAATGGAGAGGCGATATTTCAGAACGGAGTGATCATTAAACAAGTTGCAGCCTGGTCAAACAAGGGAATTACCGTTAATATGGGTGCCGGACTAATTGTAGATGGTTCATCTAGCGCGCAATCTGTAATGACTAGCGTTAATGATGATACCATCGGAGGAGACTCCGCAGGGGATGGCGCTACAATTGCTATGACACAAGATTATCCAGTAGGTATTTTTATTAATGGTGGAGCAGTGACCATTTCCGATGTAATTATTCGAAGCACCGGTCTCTCGGTTAAAACTTGGTGTACTCCCACAAGTGCTCCCGTCGCTGTAAATGGTAATACTTTAAACGGACAGGTGACCTTATATAACTGTAATAACGGCATCGTTTCTTTACAGCGTAATCATTTTGATTTATCTGGAGGCTCTGGATCTGCAATATATTCCTCTAGTTCTGATGTTAGCGGTATCGCCCTGTCTGGCGCTAACCAAAATACATTCAGCGGACCGGGCCAATCGTCAACATTGGAGCTTTACTACTCTTCAATTGCTCACAACTCCACATGGAATGTAGATGCTTCTTCGGGTGCAAAATTACTCATTAGCTCGCTTATAGTAAACGGTACAGTTAATATAGGGCCGAATATGATTGTGAAAGAGAGCGCATATTGGGGCAATTCTGGTTTTAGCGTGAAAGACGGAGGGCAATTAAACGTGTTAGGAACTGCCACATCTCCCACAGTTTTTACAAGTAGCAAAGATGATAGCATTGGTGGCGATATGAATGGAGATGGCGCAAGCAGTGTTGCCGTTGGGGATTACCCTCGCGGTGTTGTTGTAGCTCAGGGCGCGTCGGTTAATCTTTCTGGTACGAATTTCTATTACGCTGGGCAAGCCATTATTGGTGGCGGGGAGATACTTGGCAGTAATGTAAGCATACAAAATTCAGATATTGGTGCAAATATCTCGAGTGGCCAGACTAGCCTTCAAGGGGCTATCAGCAATGTAAACATGGGTCTTAATGTAAGTGGCGGTGATGTGACATTTCGAGGTTCAATTCATAATGTCTTGTCAAAATCGATTCAAGCATGTAACTGGAATGATAATCGGGAATGTAACGTTGATGCAACCTACACGGATTGGGGTTCGGCAGATGGTCCTAACACTGCAAATACACAACTGGTGTGCGGCAATGTTGAAATCATACCTTGGGAATACAACGGTGTTGATTACAATGGGACGAATGCATTTGGGTCGCCAAATTGTAATAACTCCCCAACGCCGGAACAAAACCTAGACACAAGTGTTACGCATTTCGAACAAAGAGTTGGTACGCGCCAAATAGATTGTGGAAATGGTTTCCAGGATGCCTGCGATGCTATCCATAACGCTTTTGCGTGCCTTGGTAGCGCGGTTAACCTTGCTGGCTCGACCTCGCCGATCCCATTACCGCAAATTCACGAAGACGGCAGTATTGACTCATGGAAGTCTACTGTGGAGGGTGGTGCGACAAATTACATCCGCGATAGCGCTATCAAATCTGTACTGCCATCGCAGTTAGGACAAATGTTCAGCAAAATGATGGGAGTTGTAGGACTCTATAATAGCTTGTCATCTGCGTACAATACATGTGCACCGTAGGCATATAAACGTACCCAAAACAGACCCTACGAAACGATAGGGTCTGTTTTATAACTTGTTAATTTTATTTGCAAAACGCAAGCACTTGCGCTTACTATGAACCTGCATCAATGCGGGAGGGTCTATGAAAAGAATGATACGCAACAACTCACTTCTGGTGAGTTTTTTTGTCCTGTTTGCAGCGGTTATGGTCCTGGTAGTTTTTGCTGTCAAATCGAGCCCGAGTAATGATTACTCGTCCCGAACAAAAATCGTCAACAATACCAAGGGCCGATCATTCTTAGGCCTCATCGACCAACGAAAACCAAAGCACAAGCTCAATCCAACCTTCGCGCAACTTGACGGTGATCTTCCGGTGACGCAAGTCAGCGGAACGCTCAGCAGTAACCAAACGTGGGATAACGATAGGGTGTACATGCTCAATGGCGTATATGTGCCAAGTGGCGTAACGCTAACGATAAATGCCGGCACTATCTTAAAAACTTCGAACGCATCCACGGCCGGCATTACCGTAGAGCAGGGTGGTACGGTGGATGTGTTGGGTAATTCGAGCGACCCTGTAATCTTCACAAGCTATAGAGATGACACCCTCGGTGGTGACTCCAATAACGACGGGCCGTCGATCAGCAGTTATAACGACTACAATACGGCAATTCGCACCAATAATGGTGCGCTCGATGTAGCGCATGCGATTTTCCGTGGTGGAAGTCAGAGTGTGAGTGCGGTCTGTACTTCGTCGCCAGCAGATGTATCAGTGCAGGACAGCGTAATTAATAGCCAATTTTATGCAAGTAATTGTGGTGCAAATGTCATAAGCCTGCAGCGTAATGAGCTAGATGTGCAAGGTGGAAATACAGCCGCGTATTTGGCGTCATCCGATCCTTCCGGCATTGTATTGGCGGGTGCTAATCAGAACGTAGCGACCGGAAGCGATGCAGGAAAAGTTGTATACCTCAACAGTGGCGGCATTGCCAACGGCCTAACCTGGGATGTCTCCGGTACCAGCGGTGCGGTTGTTGTGACAGGCGGCTTTAACGTGAACGGTGCTTTGAATGTCGGCCCGGGCGCAATTATAAAGACCACGACATCATATGCAAGTGGCATTGCCGTACAACAGGACGGGACTTTAAACATTGCGGCTACTGCGGCGGATCCGGCGATTTTTACGAGCTACAAAGATGATGATGCCGGCGGCGACTCAAATAATGATGGCAATTCGCTCGGTGGATACTACGATTATTCAACGGCTGTTCGCACTGACAATGGTGCAGTAAACGCGGCGCACGCCATTTTCCGCGCGGGAAGCCAAGGTGTGTATGCCAACTGTTCACCGGGCGCTAACGCAGTGTCAATTATCTACAGTACGCTTAACAGTCAGACGAGCCTTTACAACTGCGGTCCTGGTGTAGTTACCATGCAACACAACCAATTCGCGGTGCTAGGCGGAAACATGGCGGTGCAGGCATCCTATACCGACGTAGCAGGGATTGTACTGGGTGGTGCTGACCAAAACATCGCTACTGGCAGCAACGCAGGTGTCGCAATGTATGCGAATGGAGCATTCGTTGCAACAGGCGAAACGTGGAATGTCTCGGGCACGAGTGGTGTAGTTGTGCAAACTGGCGGCGTGACGGTAAATGGCACCATGAGTGTTGGTGCAGGCGCGATTATAAAAACGACCAACTCATTCTCGAGCGGTATTGAAGTGCCGCAAGGTGGCAATTTGAATATAGCCGGAACTGCAGCCAGCCCAGCGATCTTCACCAGTTACAAAGATGATTCTGTAGGTGGAGATACGAACAACGACGGTCCTTCTGCGGGCGGCTACACCGATTACTCAACAGCCATCCACGCGAGTGGTGGCCAGATTGCAGTCAGTCGCGCCACGTTCCGGTCAGGTGGACAGAGTGTTTACGCCAGCTGTTCTTCGGGCGCAGGGCCCATTACGATCACTGACAGCTTGTTAAAGAGCAGTGTCTCACTCTACAACTGTGCGCAGGGCGTGGTTGCCATGCAGCGCAATCTGCTAGCAGCACAAGGCGGCTACCCAGGCGTGTACGCTAATTACACCGATGTTTCTGGCATCGAACTTTCAGGCGCTAATCAAAATACTGGCACCGGTAGCAACGCAGGCAAAACAGTACAAGCGTATAACAGCAACATTGCAACAGGCGAAACGTGGAATGTCTCGGGCACGAGTGGTGTAGTAGTAATGGCTGCAAATGTAATGGTTGGCGGTACGGTCAACATTGGTCCGGGCGCCATCATCAAGACGGCAAGCTCCTACCCAACCGGCATAATGGTGGATCAAAATGGAACATTCAATGTAATGGGAACTGTGGCAAGCCCGGCGATCTTCACCAGCTACAAAGACGACACCGCGGGCGGCGACTCCAATGGTGATGGCCCGTCGGTGGGCGGCTATGCCGACTACGGTACGGCTGTACAAACCAGTAACGGAACCTTGAATATTGCACATGCCACCTTCAAGTCTGCAAACCAGGGCTTGTACATAAGCTGCTCATCAGGCGCACACGCGATCTCCGTAGCAAGCAGCTTATTCAAGAGTTCTATCAACGCCAATTCTTGTGGGCCAAACATTCTTAGCTTGCAACGCAACCAATTTGCCGTTCAAGGTGGTTACGCAGGAATAAACGCCAACTACAGCGACCTGGCAGGCATCATCCTTTCCGGTACCAACCAAAACACTGGCACTGGCAGTAATGCAGGAGTAGTGCTTTACGCATACAACGCATCAGTAGCTGCCGGTGAAACCTGGAACGTCTCGGGCGCAAGCGGTATGGTCGTGATGCTAAGTAATCTCATGGTTGACGGCACCATACACGCCGACGCTGGCGCTATCTTCAAGATCCAGAACTCTGGTATATACGGTATAACGCTGAACCAAAACGCGACGCTTGATGTGGCTGGCAGCTCGGGCAGTCCGGTGATTTTCACGAGCTACAAAGATGACACTATTGGCGGCAACTCTAATAACGACGTATCAACGCCTGCAAAAGGTGATTACTCGACGGCAATTACCGCAAACCAAGGCGCAAATGTGCAGCTTAATAACGCCAAGATTTTGTATGGCGCTACCGCACTATATTCACAGGGTGCGACGGTAAGTAGTAATGGTCTCGATGTTTCGTATGCCGGTACAGGGTTTTATATTCCGAGTGGCCAGGCCACGCTTACAAATACCAATATTGCTCATGCCGACACTGGTATTTACGCAAATTACAGCGGTACGGTGGCATTCCGTGGCTCGATGAGCGATATCAGCAACAAGGCAATTGTGAGTTGTAACTGGAACGCGAATTATGCCTGTGGCGTCGATGCATCATACACCGACTGGGGAAGTGCCAACGGACCTGGAAACCTCGTATGCGGCCAAGTAGAGACCATTCCCTATAAGTACAATGGTACAACCTACAACGGCAGCAATGTGTTTGTGGGTAACTGCGACAATTCGACGCCACCCGACCAAAACATGGACCAAAGCATTACGCACTTCAGCGATCGGGTCAGCAGTAAACAAATCGATTGTAGCGGTGGTTTCCAGGATGCCTGTGATGCCATCCATAACGCCTTTGCTTGCTTGAGCGGTGCGGTTAATCTGGCAGGATCCACGTCACCGATCCCATTGCCGCAAATTCATGAAGACGGTAGCGTCGATTCATGGGGCTCTACGGTTAAAAGCAGCGCAACGGACTATGTACGCAACAGTGCGATCGAGGCAGTATTACCTCCGCAAGTTGCCCAAATGTTTGGCAAATTGACGGGACTCGTCGGATTGTTCAATAGCATGTCTTCGGCCTACAACTCCTGTGCACCATAGCATCGAACCGTCCACGCGCGGGATCGAGCAGGCCTGCTGTGGTACTATGATTGCATGATTATTGTTATGCTTGCGGCATTTGGGCTGATTTTGGGCAGCTTTGTGAACGCGCTCGTTTGGCGCCTCCATGAAAAGAAAAATTGGCTCAATGACCGCTCGGAGTGCACACACTGCCACCACAAACTGGCGCCCAAAGACCTGGTGCCGGTGTTTAGCTACCTGTTTTTACAGGGCAAATGCCGCTACTGTCACAAAAAAATTGAAGACAGTCCGTGGATAGAGCTCGGTACGATGGCGCTCTTTTTAGCGTCGTACTTTTGCTGGCCGGTGGCATTTGCAGGTGCCGGCTTGTTCACATTTATTATATGGCTCGTGATGTGTGTAGGATTAATGGCGCTCGTGGCCTTTGACCTCAAGTGGTATTTGCTGCCGAACAAAATTGTATTCCCGCTGATTGGCCTGGCGGTTGTTCAGGTGCTCGGCGTTAGCTTTTTGTATCACGGCGGCGTACACGAAATTATCGGCGCGATCGCCGGTGTGGTGATTATTGCCGGGCTGTTCTATTTCATTTTTCAGGTATCAAAAGGTACCTGGATCGGCGGCGGCGACGTCAAGCTCGGCATCGCACTAGGGTTGCTCGCGGGCGGGCCACTCAAAAGTTTACTTTTATTGTTCGTGGCTTCGGTGTGCGGCATCATTATTTCAGCCCCAATGCTAGCAATGGGCAAGGCAAATCGCAAAACACAACTACCATTCGGGCCATTTTTGATCTTGGCGCTCGTGATTGTACAACTTTTTGGTACACCAATTGTCGATTGGTATACACGCTTTGCGCTGTAAAGAATCTAGTACATTTTCCGAAGAAGCTTATGGTATACTGAAGCGTATGAAGGGTGGCTTGCAGGCTTACTCCCAGCGCAACGCATTCCGACGTCGTGTTTCAGCAGGATTTACGACGGTGGAAGTGCTCATTGTGCTCGCAGTGACGGGTATTCTCTTTGTGAGTGCCGCAACTTTGATTGCCGGCCAACAAAGCAAAGCTGCATTCCAACAAGGTGTCCAGCAATTGCAATCACAGATGCAGCAAGTCATGAATGATGTTTCGAGCGGCTACTACCCGAATCTCGCTAACTTTACTTGTACCAATAGCGGTGGTGGGCTGAACATTAGTGGCGGCAGTAGTGCACAGGGTACGAACGGCGACTGTATTTTCTTGGGTAAAGTGGTGCAGTTCGGCTCGGGAATCAGCGGTTCTAATCCTGAGCGCTTCGCCACGTTATCACTCGCTGGTTTACGCAGTGACACTAGTGGCAACCCGATTACGACGCTTGCCGCGACATCACCAACGGTTATTCCCAGCTCTACGGCAACCACGCCACTCGAAGGCGGATTGACGGTTTCGGGCATGTGGTACGACGGTAACCGATCCCAGCCGGTCGCCGCACTCGCGTTCGTAAGCACACTGGGGCAGACGAACGGTGCGGGCATCCTGACGGGTACGCAGCAGTTGAATATCATCCCGATACTCGGCACGGCGCTCACCCAAAACACTAGTGTTACACCTACGATTATTCACAACGTATTGAGCAGTCCTGCGGCCACGGTGAACCCGCCTAACGGGGTGCAAGTGTGTTTTGCGAGCGGTGGCACTGATCAATCGGGACTATTGACTATTGGCGGTACGGGTACCAACGGTCGTCAGCTTGATGTGACGCTCGATATTAAAGCGGGGAGGGATTGCTGATGTTTCGTGCGCGCCTTCGCAAATTGAATCAACGTGGCGACACCATTGTAGAGGTGTTGATTGCGATAACGGTGGTAAGTATGGTGCTTGGTGGCGCATACACTACGACAAACCGCAGCTTGTTGGCCTCCCGCAGTGCGCAAGAGCAGGGAGTGGCAATCAAACTTGTCGAGGGTCAGCTCGAGCAATTGAAAGCTTTAGCCGACATACCCGCTGGCTTAGCGAGTGCTCCCGGATCATTTTGTATTTTGCCCGTGAGCGGGACGCCAACCTTGGTAAGCACCGCTTCGGCCGGTGCGCCATGCTCACTGAATAACCAAGGCACTACCGCAACAGCGACCGATCAGCCGGCGTACAAGATCACTATAACCGAGCCCACGCCCGACAACTTCAAAATTAGCAACACCTGGACCAACGTCACGGGTAGCCAAACGGATTATGTCGAAATGAGCTACAGGATTTATGCCCAATGAGCCAGTTAGTCCTCCGTCGTAAACAAAGTTGCGGTCAAAAAGGATTTACCGTTGTCGAGTTGTTGATTGCGACGGCAATTTTCTCGGTCGTTTTGCTTATCGTGACGTTCGGTATCATTCAAATTACGCGTGTGTACTACAAGGGGATAACCGAAACGAACACGCAGAGCGCGGCGCGAACCATCGTGGACGACATCTCGCAGTCAATCCAGTTTGGCGGCACTGGCAATATTCAAGCTACGAGTGGCAGTACACCGGGTACTTCGTACGGATTCTGCATCGGCAACCAACTATTTAGTTATGTGTTGGGATATCAAGTGGTGGACAGCCCGAATTCCAGCCTCAAACAGGGGTATCATGGCTTGGTTTTGAGCGCGGCGGCATCTTGCGGCGGTCCGTCGAGCCCGGTAGCAAACTTGCGTACCACGGCAAATATTCCGAACAGCCGCGAACTTATCGGCAAGAACATGCGTTTGTCAAAGCTGAGCGTCCAACCGGTTGCCGGCACATCAAACTTGTGGAATATCACGGTCAAAATAATGTACGGTGACGACGATGTATTTACCACTGTGCCCACCAACCCGGCAGCCGCATGTAAAAACATTGTCCAGGGTACGCAATTCTGTGCAATTTCAGAACTGAACACGATTGTAGAAAAAAGGGTACAATAGAGGCAATAACCATGAGCAATATCCAGAAGACTATCTCAAGAAACGAATCCGGTATGGTATCGATCATGGTCACCATGATTTTAATGGTGGTCATGAGTCTGATCGTTATTGGTTTTGCGCAGATCGCTCGCCGCAACCAACGGCAGGTTTTGGATCGCCAGCTGAGTACCCAGGCATTTTATGCCGCTGAATCGGGTGTAAACGATGTACGACAACTTATTCGCACTAGGGGCGCACCACCGGCCAAAACCGATTGTGCAAACACCGGCGCATATTATTCGGGCTTGCAGCCCTCCATCAATACTACTAACAAGGTTTCTTACAGCTGCGTGCTCGTGAATCCAACACCGACTCAGTTACAGTTCAATAGCATCGATAATACGGCGTCGACGGTTATCCGGATTGAATCTGCCGATCCGACCGCGCCTATTAAAACGCTAACCTTGTCGTGGCAGCCTAATGCGGCGGTGGCTTCGCCGCTTGCGCTTTGCCCGACGAGTGCGACAAATGCGTTCTCGACGTCTGCTAACTGGAAGTGTGGTTATGGCGTCTTGCGCACTGACTTAACGGCAATTGACGGCCCGCTTTTTAACGCAAGTACGCTTGCGAACGGAACGATGACTAGCTTCGGTGTGCCGGTTGCCGGGGCACTCGGCACGACCGTAAACTACGCTGCCGGTGCAAGTAATCCAAGCACGCTCAACGCGATTGCGTGTACGGTTGCAAAATGCCAGCTCAATATCAATAACATGCAAGGGCATTCGGCGTATTATCTTCGCATGCTGTCGCTGTATATCGGTGTACCGCTACAAATCAATGGAACTGATATAAATGGTAATGCCGTTAAGTTTGTCGGCGCGCAAATTATTATCGACTCGACCGGGAAAGCGCAAGATGTGCTGCGTCGTATCCAAACCTACGTTTCGGCAACCGGACGCTCCGACCGTAATGCGAACCCCGATAACGCCGTAAGCTCATTCGGCCCTGTGTGTAAACGTTTCTCGGCTACGGGCGGTTTCTTCTCGAACGACACCTCCGGCATTCCAAGCTCAGTCGTCACCGATCCGCTTGCCGACCGTTTGTGTAGATAATATGCAAGGGCAGCAACCGCTCTTACACATCATGCCCATGCTCAAACACTGCGGATAAAATACCGCAAACTGCGCGCGTTGACATTGATGTGTAAGAGCGGTTGGCTAACTTGTCATTTCTCTTGGTTATGATGAAAACGCTCGTGCACACTTTTGAGGTGCGGATCAGTAACATGCGTATAAATTTGCGTCGTAGCAATATTGCTGTGGCCGAGCATGGCCTGCACAGAGCGTAAATCGGCGCCGTTCATAAGTAGGTCGGTCGCAAACGAGTGCCGCAACGTGTGTGGGCTTACATGCTTCGTAATGCCCGCCATCAGCGCATAATGTGCCACCAGGCGTTGCACGCTGCGCACCGTCAACCGGTGATAATTGCCGCTCAAATCAATCTGTTTACGACCGCTATAGCGCACGAACAGCGGCTTGGTGTTGTCTTCACGTTTCTGCAAATAATGGTCGAGCCACTTCGCGGCCTCCGGGCTGATAAAAATCGGCCGGTCTTTCTGGCCTTTACCGCGGACCATAAATTCGCGTCGTTTTAGGTTGATGTGGTCGCGGTCAAGTCCGACTAATTCCGACACGCGCAGCCCGCTCGAGAATAACAGCTCTAAAATTGCACGGTCACGCACCCCGGCAAGCTTGTTTAGGTCGGGTTGCGCAAAAATCCGCTTGAGTTCTTCCTCGGTCAGGAACGTAACTTGCTTGCGCACGGTGCGCGCAAGTTCGATCTTATCGACAGCGAGTGCAGGAATATCGCGTTTGGCACAGTATTTTAGAAAACTGCGCAGCGCAATCAGATGGTAATTCTGCGTGGTTTTTTGTAGCTCGTCAGATACATTGGTGCCGAGCCGGTTGAGCCACAGCCGCCACTTTCGCACCATTTCGGCGTCGATATCGACCACAGAAATGTCGCCGGCAAAATCGCTCAGGCGCGTCAAATAATGGTCATAATTACGAATGGTTTTTTGTGATCGGTTTTGCTCAATTTCCAAGTATTCAAGAAAATCGGTCTTTGCTTTGCGAAATAGCATATCCTTTATTGTACGCTGCCCGCGCCGTCAGGGCTAGGTGAGGGAGCGCTCATCTGTTACAATGTGCCCATAAAGTAAACAAGGAAGCACATGGAAGAAACACTCATTATCGCGAAACCAGACGCCATTCAACGTGGCCTCGTCGGGGAGATTATTTCACGTTTTGAGCGCAAAGGTTTGAAGTTGCTTGGTCTTAAAATGATGCGCCTCGACAGCCCGCTGTTGCAAGCGCATTATGCCGAGCATCTCGAAAAGCCATTTTACGCCGGCCTTGAAGAATTCATGAAAAGCTCGCCCGTTGTCGTAATGGCCTGGGAAGGCTTTGAGTGTGTGAACTCGGTACGCATTTTAGTCGGTGCCACAAATCCTCGTGAAGCAGCCGCCGGCACTATTCGTGGCGACTTCTCGATCGGCACGGGTCGTAACTTGATTCACGCTTCAGACAGCGCCGAATCAGGCAAAGCCGAAGTTGCACGATTCTTCAAACCGGAAGAATTGCTTGACTACGATAAGTCTGAGTACGAACAGATTTACGAGTCTTTTGAGCGGAAGTAATTTCGCCTTTTGAGTGGAGCAGGTTGTTCCACTCACTTTGCCCCATCTCGCTGCGCGAGATGCGAGGCTCACTCGAAGAAAGATTTATGTAAACACAAAATCTTTCTTCTCATTCGCCCCCATAGTTCAATGGATAAAACAACTCCGTCCTAAGGAGAAGCTCTACGTTCGAATCGTGGTGGGGGCGCCAAGAAAGTTATATATGTTAAGCGAAGAAGAAATTCAAACAGTTACCGCCATCCTGAGCAAATTGCAGCCTGGGCTTATGCCCTTCGATATTTTCCACCAATTTGCGCGGATTGCGGTTCTGCCGATTGTCGAAGTCGTGCCGTTGCGTCTCAAAGATGGTCACGTGGAAGTTTTATTGGTGCGCCGTGGAGCCGACGATCCAATTTGGCCATCAAAATTGCACACCGCTGGCACCGTATTACGTGCCACCGATGAAGCCGACAGTTTTAAGACGGCCTTCGAGCGTATACAAACAGAGTTGGGCGGTACGATAATATCTGAGCCGGTATTTGTTATGAACTCATTTAATGGGCTGGGTCGCGGCCGGGAATATTCGGCGATCCATTGGGCGGAATGCCTTGAGGAGCCTAAAGTTGGTGCCTTTTATCCGGTTGATGCGCTTCCAGCTGATCTTGTGGAAGGGCAGCGACCATTTATCACCGCTGCCGCAGCCGCGTTTGCTGCCGCCAGAGCACGATAAATAACCGAGATTTTTTTAGCAACCACTGGTACAATACGCTTATGCCGCAAAAATATTTTGCCGATCAATTTGATGACGAGGAAGTATTATTTATCTTCCGCAAACATCCGATCGTTATGCGAAGAGGGCTGATCGTTGCGGGACTTGGCCTGCTTGTCGGCCCGTTGTACAGCCTTATTCTCATCTATTCGCGTCCCAATAACCCGCCATCGATGACATTTTTCTTTGCCAGTCTCGGTATTAGTGCCATCGTAGCTGTTATTTTATTTTTGCCCTGGTGGATCGGCTGGCATTTTAGCGTGTTTATCGTAACTGACCAGCGACTCATACAAATCACGCAAAAAGGCTTGTTCCATCGAAGCGTTGTCGATATGGGCCTCAATCAAATCCAGATGGTAAATTACCAAATTGCAGGACTTGCGCAAACCCTCTTCGGATTTGGTACAATAATGATGCAAACTTTCGTAGGAGATTTGGTAATCCATACCGTGCACCATCCGGCCACGATCCAAAAGAAGTTGCTCGAAATATTGCGCCAACAGGGAGTATCGGCCAGCCCGATCGACCAAAAACAAGCTGTATTGGAAGAAAATGAAGCATAAAATCAAGCACGCGATTAAACGCGTCAAACGGGAAGGGCACAAAAAATCGCGTCTGGACGAGGCGATTGAAAGCATCCCGCGCATTACCAACGAAACCGTTGCCGAACACCGCGAAGAGGTGTTGTCGAGCGCCCGCAAATATATTTACCCCTTACAGCATTCAATCCACAAGATCGTTACCATTTCGATCTGGCTGTTTATCGTGCTCATCGTGGCTTTTTTCAGTTATTGTTTGCTTGCATTGTACAGATTTCATACCACCTCGACATTCGTATATCGCATTACCCAGGTGATTCCGTTCCCGGTTGCTAAAGCCGGATCACACTTTGTATCGTATGAAAGCTATCTGTTCGAACTGCGCCACTACATGCATTATTACGAGACACAGCAAAAAGTTGATTTTAACAGTGCGTCAGGCAAGCAACAGCTCGAAAGTTTCCGCAAAACAGCCATGCAATCGGTGGTTAATGACGCTTACGTGAAAGAGCTGGCTTCTAAATATAAAGTTTCGGTAAGCTCTCAAGAGATAAATAACGAAATCACTTTGGTTCGCCAGGAGAATCGACTAGGCAACAGCGACCAAGTATTCGCCGATGTGTTAAAAGAGTTCTGGGGCTGGTCGGTCGACGACTTTAGGCGCGAACTCAAACAGCAATTGTTAGCGCAAAAATTAGTTTCTGCGCTCGACACGGGTACGCACGACCGGGCCAATAACGCACTTGCACAACTGCGGGCTGGTGCTGACTTCGGAGCGCTTGCCGCCCAAGTCTCGGACGACGCAACCACCAAAAACAACGGTGGGCAATACGGAGCACCGATCGATCAATCGAATCGCGATTTGCCGCCGCAGGTCATTAACGCTTTGTTTGCACTCCAAGCAGGGCAGACGTCCGAGGTAATTAATGCCGGTGGCACACTCGAAATCCTGAAGGTCATTTCCGTAGATAACGGCAAAGTCCAGGCCGCACACATGTCATTCAACTTCGAACACCTCGACAAATATCTGGCGCCGCTTCAAAAGAAAGAAAAGCCGCTGTACTTCATAAGTAACTAGCTACGGTTCGCTGGTCTTTAAGGGTTGCTTTTCGTCGCGATGCCTGCTATGATTACCTCTGTTCTTTCTATACAAACGTGTTGTAAATATGCAGCATGACGTGGGCTCGTAGTGAAGTTGGCCTATCACGCCTCCCTGTCACGGAGGAGATCGCCGGTTCGAATCCGGTCGGGCCCGCCAAATCCTAGAACTTGAAATATCCTACCTTTTATGGTAGGATATTTTTATTGAACTAAAACAAAAAATATGACACACGAAAGCCAAAATCAACCGCAACAGCCCTTTGCAAACGCCTATCCGTTACCGGATGATCAGTTTGGCTTTGAAGCAGAGGCTCGTGAGACTTTTGCGCAGCAATTTCCGGGTAAAGAAGCATTGTTAAATGCGGCACTTACCGAAGTGCATCGCTATGCAGGGTTTGGCTCACCACAATACAAAATCCAAGAAGAAGATATGGTGCCTGCAATTATGGACAATGTGGCGGATGATTTAGGCTATTTGAACTTAGGGACGGATCGTGAAGGCGGCATAAGCCTGTTGACGCTCACTATGCCAGACCGGACTATTACGCCTGAAGTCTTTGGAAGTATGTCTGACATAGACCGACGTGTAGCCGGCGCTAAAGTAGAGGGCATGTCGGTTATCGGTGCTATGCCACCCGAAACGGTTGCTATGCTTGAGTCCGTTTATGGGACTATCGGCGCTAAAGTAGTACGTGACGATCGCGCAGAGGGTGCGCAAAGTGGAGCCGTACTCCGGGAAGGCTCATATCAGGGTGAACCTGTGTTTATAGTTGAAGATCACCACAGTAATCAAGCGCATCTTGGTGGCCGTGATAGTTTGTCGGTACGAGTTGTTGGAACGGACATAGCAAAGAAAATCAAAGATGAACTGAGCGATTCAGAAGTTGCTGCATTTGCGACGGCAACTGGCTTAGCACTGCCGGAGGCGCGCCAAGAGATCCGCAAAAACGGCGTCGATCGTACCAATGTTGCCAATGTGGTCGATGTATTGCGCCAAACGCGAGCTGCGGTCGACGATACACAGCCTGAACCGCAAGGAGCATCAAAAGCGGAGCAAGCAACGAAAGCCCCAAATACTCCTGAACAAAAAGCTGGTAGACTTGCCAGTGCTGCGCGACGCATAGGTCGAATCCTCGGACGCCGCCAACAGTAAACATCTCATACAAAAGGTATCCTACTATTCGTTGTTACATGTAACATAAAACCCTACCTACTTTGGTGGGATAAGTGCCGGAACATATAATTGACGAATAGCACTTTTTATGCTAATATTTATTTAGCGTATAAAACAAAAATAAAAAGTAGATCATATGTCAGCACAACCAACCCCACAAGAGAAATTGGCCGAACTTCCTGGAGATCATTTAGTGACGGGCGATAACGTAGTGGTTTCTGATGCGGCGGTCACAATCAATGGTGCACCTGAAGAAGTTTTCCCTTTCCTTGAGCAAATGGGCCCACGAAGCAATGATCCGAAGAAGCGACCAGATCTGGGCGGTTGGCCCATGGGTGCAGCAGTAGAAACATTCCTTCCTACCGAAAAGCGCGGCAAACGAGAAATCGATCCATCGCTGGCACTCAAAGAAGGCGACATTATAACGGATTGGTTCTCGGGGGAAGCTCCGGTAGAAGCAAAAGTGGTTGAAGTAGACGCGCCGCATACCTTGGTATTTGAATCAACGCGCGAAACAAAAAATGGCAGAAAGATGAATGTAAGTTGGGCGCTTGTTACGAAAGCGCAGGAGGACGGCACGACACGCTTACAAACACGGCTCCGCGTAGGCTCGGTAAAGCATCAAAAACTAGTTGGGGCTATTGGTGGGGTGATTGATCGCGCTTTAGTAGCAGAACTCCGCGACGGTATTAATGAACGCCTTGCAGGTAAGCCCGAGCCGTCGGAAAAAGGCTATAAGGCACTGAAGGTTGGGGCCGCCGTCGGCGCTTTAGCGCTTGCGTTTGCCGCCGGACGTAAAGTTCAGAAGGCACGGGGCGGCAAGGATTAGATTATGCAAGCTGTACTTGAACTTCCACCGGCCACACAGCCTGAAGTTGCCGAACAAGCCGAGCGCAACGTTGAAGCGGCAGCGCAACAACTAGGCGCAATTGCAGCGCGCACCAGTGAAGTAACGGTAGAGGTGCCTACCGAAGCAGACATCAAAAAAGGTATCGAAGAGCTCGAAGCACATGCCAACGGAGCGGATATCCGCTCTGAAGACGCTGGCCGTGAGCACGACATCGAAGCAGCCTATGAAACGGCTAAAACCGAAAACGAAATCTTTGATGTCTATGAACAAGCAAAAAGAGAGAACGAGATAGCTAATGCACACCTTGAGGCTATCAAAGAAAATGAAAAGTTTGATGCGCATGTCGCTGCACTGGCCGAAGAGGAAGCTCGAAAACAAGCCCAACTAAAAGCAGACGAGCTGAAATTCAAGCAGCAACAAGCCGAAGTCGAAGCACAGAATTCCCCCGAAGCAAAACAACAATTGCAGGCACAAGAAGAAGCGCGCAAAGCTGACTCGGTTGACTACAAAGTCCAAGCCGAGACCGCGCTCAAACAAGCGGGCTACAGTACTGAAATTCCAAGCGGAAGCCAGGTAACCAAAGACACAAATACCGGTGACATCTTAATTTCGCATGACAATGATGTGCGCGTACTGAAACCGCAGCTTGATGGTAGCGCGCCGAAAGTAGTGGATTATCATTTTGATACCGAGGCGCAAGTTTTGACGATTCGTGATCAGGGAAACGTCGTACTGGCGCGCGTCGGCAACTATGTCCGCAGTCAAGTGCCTGAAGGTCAAACGCCCGAAGAAGATTCTATTGAACTGCCGCCGGCCGTCAAAAAAATGGTCGGATTTGAGCGCGCTACGCCGGTTTCTATTGCCGAGTAGCGCAGATTTTATAAAGTTTTACCATAACTTTGGTATGCTATTTGGATGGCAAAAGCAGAACAACCCGAAAAAAGTGATCATCCCACTTTTCAGCGTGGCGAACTTACTATACAGGAGATAGGAGCACATATCTTATGTTACGGGGCTGTCGGCTTAATGGTGAGCGTAGTTGGTGTTGCGGTTGCAACGCACGGCGAATATACCGATTCTGTGCCGGTAGTGGAAGTCCCGCGCGAAAATACCGAGGCCGGCCCACGCATGCCAAACTTCGATTTTATGATTCCACGCCGGGAAATGCCGGGTGTTACATATTTACTGAGCACCGACCCTAATATGGATCGCAAAGGCAAAGTGACGGAAGGCGTACAGTACGTAGGATATGGCGCACCCCAAGATGATATCTTCTTACTCGATACTGGTGTGAAAATAACGCGTCAGGGCGATCATATCGATATTCTGCCGCTGTATGGGCCCAATAAACCTATTGATGTGTCAGTTGATACGCTGGCACGGACGCCAATCAATGTTGCCTTCGACGAGCATGTGCTCACTATCGGCGCGAGGCCAACCGATGTACATGAAATCGTCGATTACGTTGCGCCTAGAAATGAACTCCCACCACCAGGCATGTTCAAACAGCAAGGGTAGTTTTCACACCTTTTAGACACTCCCTGCTATACTTCATATATGACTAAGCAGCAGCGATTAGTTTTGGTGATTTGTATCCTCGCATCGTTCGTTGCTTTTTTGGATGGCTCTGTGGTTAATGTAGGTTTGCCGGCAATTGTTCACGATTTAGGCGGTGGCTTGGCCGTACAACAGTGGGTGGTTGATGCGTATTTGATTACGCTTGGTTCACTCATGTTGGTGGCAGGATCGTTCTCGGATCTTTTTGGTCGAAAAAAAGTACTCGGCTGGGGGCTGGGTGGATTTCTTGTGGCATCAGTATTATGTGCGATTGCCCCAACCAGCAGCCTGTTGATTGCAAGCCGTGCTTTGCAAGGTGTTGCCGGCGCGTTATTAGTGCCGAGTTCGCTGGCGTTTATTATCGGGGCATTCTCAGGCAAAGCCCAGGGTAGGGCAATCGGTATTTGGACGAGTTGGACTGGTATTGCATTTATTGTCGGCCCCTTGCTCGGTGGATTCTTGATTGATATTTCTTCGTGGCGCGCAATTTTTGCGATTAATATTGTGCCTATCGCGGTAGCGTTCTGGCTCATGCGGTGGCTTGATCAGCCAGAGCATGTCCGTCAAAAAACACGCATCGATTGGCTTGGTGTGGGGCTTGGCGGCGTAGGGCTGGCCGGGCCGGTGTACGCCCTCATAGAGCAGCCGCATTTTGGATGGACTAATCCCGTGATCCTCAGTACCCTCATCGGCGGCATGCTTGTGTTCGGAGCATTTTTGGTACACGAAAAGCGCAGCGAGCACCCTATGTTACCCCTCGCACTGTTCAAAGCGCGTAATTTTAGTGTAGGGAACATCGCCACTACCAGTATTTACGCAGGACTTTCGATTGCCACATTCCTAATCGTTATTTTTCTACAGCAAATTGAAAACTATTCGGCAATTTCTGCTGGCGTCGCATTAATCCCCGCCACGCTTGTTATGTTTGTGTTGTCGCCACGGCTTGGCAGTTTGTCGAGTACTTTTGGGCCACGAATTTTCATGGCGCTCGGACCGATAATTGCTGGCATCGGATTTTTATACATGCTACGGATTGGACAGCCGCTCGCATATTGGGCGGAACTCTTGCCCGGGATTTTATTGTTCGGTCTTGGGTTATCGGTCACCGTTACGCCACTTACGAGTGCAGTTTTAGGTTCAATACATGCAGAGCAGGCCGGAGTAGCATCAGCAATTAATAACGCCATTGCCCGAATTGCTGGCTTGATTGCTATTGCGGCTGTGGGAGTGATCGTAGGTCCGGCAATGACCGTTCAGGGGTTCCATCGGGGACTTATTGCCACCGCCATCTTGCTCTTCATCGGCGGTATTATTTCGGCTATCGGCATCACGAACAAAGGCGTTAGAGCTGCACCGCAAACGCCTAATGAACAAAAATAGTGTTCAGAGTTAACAGGGGTGAGTGTAGTAATAAGCCATACTTAATGCGATTTTTAATAATCGTGCCGCACCCTGCAAAACATATGGTACATACACAACCACAAGTTTATCCTGGTGCGTTTACCTAGGAGTTGCTATAATACATGCGATTTGTTGCCACCTTAGCTCAGTTGGCTAGAGCATCGCTTTCGTAAAGCGGGGGTCTGGGGTTCGAATCCCCAAGGTGGCTCCATTTTCATATATATGCGGGTATCGTATAGCGGCTATTATGTAGCCTTCCCAAGGCTGAGATCTGGGTTCGACTCCCAGTACCCGCACCACATTTTGCATCATTACGGACTATACGAACGCCGGCCAAAGGCTTACAATAGAGCTTGCAAATATGCCCATGCCAAAAAAATATTTCCACGACCGTCTTATCCTGTTGCTGCTTAGCATCAATGGGTTCCTTGCGTTTTTATGCATTATCCTCGTCTTCCTGCGTATTGGCGCCGGGACCGGCACGCAAGGATATATTGTGCAGTACCGAGCCAATCTGGGTATCGGTGCATTTAAGCAAGGCGGGGTAAGCAGTCTGATTGCTTTTGCATTGTTTGCGCTTATTACTTTGGGTGCACAAGTGGCGCTGAGTATTCGTACCTATCCAATCCGTCGTGAACTTTCGGTGGCAGTGCTCGGCCTAGGGCTTCCATTATTATTACTGGCTGTGATTGTAAGTAATGCGTTACTCGTACTTCGCTAAATTCTATGACCGACCTAGAAATACCACTGAAAAAAGATCGCGATTTTCGCTATCGTTTGTTCGAAATTTTGCCCGGCGCACTGAGTTGGTTCATGCTGCTTTTGCCGTTTATCCTAAGCCTTATTAATGTCACCCTGGCGGCACTTTTTGTATTGCTCTATCTGCTGGTAAACTTTACGCGCGTATTTGCGACCGCTATCCGCTCGTTGCACGGATACCGCGAAATGCGGCAACATCGCAGTCTCAACTGGCGTCAACTACTCGAAGAATTGCAGGCTGGAAAAGTTACCGATGTAAATGCCTCACGGCCAAAATGGCACCTTGATCAGATTCTCCGAAGAAGCGTAAAACCGCCTATCGTACAGCCCGACGAAGTGCTGCATGCAATTATTGTCGCCACCTACAATGAAAGCCGTGAGGTGCTTGAGCCGACGATCCAATCGATATTACGGTCTAACTACGACATGAAAAAGGTTATTTTAGTGCTTGCCTACGAAGAGCGTGGAGGCGAGCGTGTCGCCATACAGTCCAAAGAACTGATTGCCCAATACAAAGATCAATTTTTCCATGCTATGGCAGTAGGGCACCCGAACAATATTCCCAATGAGGTGATTGGTAAAGGCGGCAACGTCACATTCGCCGGTCGCCGTCTTAAAGAATACCTGGAAGGTGAAAAGATTGATCCGTTACGCGTGGTAGTAACGACGCTCGATTCCGATAACCGGCCAGACAAGGAGTATCTCGCCGCTTTAAGTTATGTGTATGTTGCTTGTGATGACCCGATTCGCGCTTCATTTCAGCCCGTCTCTATCTACAATAATAATATTTGGGATGCGCCGGCGCCATCACGAGTGCTTGCCACGGGCAACTCCTTTTATCACCTGGTGCAATCATTGCGCCAACATTCATTGCGCAACTTTTCTTCACATGCCCAAGGGATGGCATCGTTGATTGAAACTGATTTTTGGAGCACACGAACCATCGTCGAAGATGGACATCAGTTCTGGCGGGCATATTTCCGCTTCGATGGTAATTATCGCGTGTATCCGCTGCATGTGCCTATCTATCAGGATGCCGTGCTTGCCAACACCTATATGAAGACTATGAAAGCGCAGTTCTTGCAGCTTCGCCGATGGACATGGGGTGCGTCTGACATTGCATATATCGTGAGCAAGGGTTATTTCAAGCCGAATAAGGTGCCAAAACGTGACTTACTGGTAAAATTACTGCGGACTATTGAAGGCCATGTGACTTGGGCGGTCGGGCCGATCTTGGTGTTGGTGGGCGGGTTTATTCCGGCATTCTTCCACCCGCAAAGTTATGCCGCAAATGAGCTGCCGCTACTTGTGAGCCGCATACAGACAGCCGCGTTGGTGGCCGGGCTCGCAACCATATTCGTATGTCTCAAGACGCTGCCGCCGCGTCCGGAGCGATATAAGCGCCATCGAACGCTCTTCATGGTCGTGCAATGGGTGTACTTACCGATTACGACTATTGTCTTTAACTCGTTTGCTGCGCTCAATTCGCAAACACGACTTATGTTTGGTCGTTATGTCGACAAGTTTGACGTCACTACAAAAGCTGTCGTGACTGAAAAGGGCGACGTCGTTTCATAGCCGCTGGCTTTTATAATTGGTGATATGCAGCATAAATAGCCGCAGCGGTCGGGTCGAAATTCGTGAGGGTTTCATGCGTGACCGCAGCAATAGTGTCCCGCTCAATCACACTTTGGCTGATGGTCTTAAGAACCGTGGCGAGGATAGTCTCGGTAAGTGCCGCGCTTTCAGTAAGGACGCGTGGACGGTGTTTGCACGCTTCATAGATGCTTAAAAATAGATGGTCACGATTGAATGGTTCAGGGCGCTTCTTGGCAGGCTTCTGTACGAGCACGCTTGTGAGCAGTACCGGTTGCTCACGTGTCGTAAAGGTATTTTTACATACGTCGCACATTCTTCGTCGCCAGGTAGTGTTTTGGCGTTTTTGCAATCGCGAATTGGTGACGCGGGTATCATTACCACAATATATACAAACCATGTCTATATATTGTCATACGACTAATTAAAATGCTAGTGGAAAACCTATAGTATTTGTGGGGAAAAGGCACAAAAAAATCCTCCAAAGGGTTACTCTGGAGGATTCTTGACCAGCTAGCTTTTCGCTATTGATCGGATTCTTCGAATTCTTGTTGCTTGAGAAGCAAATGACAACTCCTCATAGAACAGCTTGAATGTATCAAGCGTACTTGGTTTTTTGGTACTCACCAATAGGCCTCTTAACCGGTCTATGATAGCAAAAAGTATCCTGTGTGTCAATGATGTGTAGGTCGGCCGTAGGTGAAAGGGCTTGCGTTTTGCACTGCAATCACGTATAGTTCTATCTGTTTTATGGGCTCTTAGCTCAGTTGGCTAGAGCGCTTCCTTGACGTGGAAGAGGTCAGAGGTTCGAATCCTCTAGAGCCCACCATACAAAAAGCACGAATCACCTTCGGGCTTTTTGTATGGGGCAAGTTCGGCGGAGAGTATGTCTAGGGCGGCGTATCCCATATGTGAGATGTTGGCGGGTTACGAGTTTAAAGCTTTATATCACCATGCGTATAATTCCCAAAGGCAAGCCTGAAAACTTATCCCCAGGCGTGTGTACAAAAGACAACAAAATCGTACTAGCCATATAATACCAACATTGTTATAGTTGTACATGCAGGTGAAGTTTTGCGATGTGTTATACTACTAGTGAGTCAGAGAGATTCATTGGTAGGGTCATAAAAATTTGACCTTAAACATATCGAGCGGCGAAGCGGCTTAACCAACCGCCGAGCTCCGTCGGCAGCTAGAGCGTGCGTTAACGTGCTAGAATGAGTGCCTTTCGAGTTAGAAAGGAAGTCCGGTGGAACCGCCCACATTGTGCGACACGCACAAAACGGGTCCGAGACGCGCTATTAGATTAAATACATTTGCGAGAGTATTTAATCTACGGCGCGTTTTTTGCTATATAAATATTAGGAGTCATCATATGGACCTCGACAAAGAACAGCAATTACACGCAATGCGGCATAGCCTGGCGCACATCATGGCGACAGCCATCACACGTCTTTGGCCGAATGTGAAACTTGGCGTTGGGCCTGTAGTAGAACATGGCTTCTATTATGACGTAGATCTTGGCGAGGCACTTTCAGAAGCAGACTTTGAAAAAATCGAAGTGGAAATGCGCAAAGTCATTACCGAAAATCAGCCATTCGAACGATTCATGTGGCCCATTGATGAAGCGATTGATTGGGCTGGCAAGGCGAACCAGCCATATAAACTAGAACTCCTAAACGACCTCAAACGTGCCGGCACTACCAGCGCCAAAGAAATAAACACCGAAGAATTAGGTGTTGCAACCGATAACAACAGCCAAGTCGCAGAAGTTTCATTTTATAGAAACGGCGATTTCACTGACCTTTGCCGGGGGCCGCATGTAGCCTCGACTGGTGAGGTTGGGGCATTCAAACTGATGCGTGTTTCGGGTGCATACTGGCGCGGTAAAGAGGGAAACCCGCAAATGCAGCGAGTATACGGGGTCGGTTTTGCTACCGATAAAGAGCTACGCCAGCACCTGGTTATGCTCGAAGAAGCCAAGAAACGCGATCATCGAAAACTTGGCCAGGAACTGGACCTTTTCGTGATATCCGAATTCGTAGGGTCAGGTTTACCACTCTTTACGCCACGGGGAACAGTGCTCCGCGAAGAACTTATCCGATTTTCAAATGAACTCCGTGAACGTATCGGTTTTCAGAAAGTATGGATCCCTCACATTACAAAGCATGAATTGTATGAAAAATCGGGTCACTGGGCGAAGTTTGGCGACGAGCTGTTTTTGGTGAAAAGCCAAGAGACTAGTGACCAATTCGTCATGAAACCTATGAATTGTCCGCACCATACGCAAATTTTCGCATCACAGCCGCGAAGTTATCGCGATCTGCCAATTCGCTACCTTGAAACAACAACGGTATACCGTGACGAAAAGACCGGCGAGTTAGGCGGGTTGAGCCGGGTCCGGTCAATTACTCAAGATGACAGCCATGCATTTTGTCGCCAGGATCAGATAGAGAGCGAAATTAATAATTTACTTGCCGTAGCCAATGAGCTGTACCAGGCAGTAGACATGAAGCTGCGCGTTCGGCTTTCGTACCGCGACGACTCGGATGCATATTTAGGCGCCGCTGAACTATGGCAATCTGCCCAAACGCAGTTGAAGGCAGCAGTCGAGGCCAACGGACTTGAGTATTTTGAGCAGGAAGGTGAGGCGGCATTTTACGGGCCAAAAATCGACTTTATGGCCACAGATGCTTTGGGTCGTGAGCATCAAGTCGCAACAGTACAGCTTGATTTTGTGCAGCCCGAGCGTTTTAGCTTGGTGTATACCGATGAGGCAAGTGAGCAGCAGTCGCCCGTGATGATCCACTGTGCCTTGTTGGGTTCGGTGGAGCGCTTTTTGAGTGTCTATATTGAGCACACGGCAGGAAAATTTCCTGTCTGGCTTGCACCAGAGCAGGTCCGGCTCATTACCGTTAACCAAGAAGAGGCTACGCGTTCGTTTGCTGCGAAGGTAGTCGAGCAAGGGCGCGCCCTTGGTTTGCGTATCGTTGCTGACAATGACAACGAGTCGGTAGGCAAAAAGATTCGCTCCGCAGAGATCGCTAAAGTCCCTTACGCAGTTGTTATCGGTGAAAAAGAGATGCAAACAGGCGAAGTCACACCGCGCATCCGTAAAGATATGGCGGTGAGTGAGCAGACGGCTGCCCGGACTATCGAGGAATTCCTTAAAACCGTAGCAAATGAAGCTAAAAGTCGGGTGAGTAAAACATCGCTATGAGCAAGCAAGTAATTGCAGTCGATGTTGACGACGTTCTATCGGCGAGTGCAAGCGGCTTCGCAGCTTTTAGTAACCAGCGATGGGATGCCGGAGTTACTGCCGACGATTACGACGAAGATTGGTCGAAATTCTGGAAAGTTCCCCTGGAAGTTGCTTCGCAGCGTCGGGAAGAAGCGCACGCTTCCGGAATCTTTAGCAACTATGCAGCGATTGACAAAGCTGTCGAGGTGTTAACTCGCCTCAAGGCAGATTTTGATTTAATTGTAGTAACTTCCCGACTGCAAGTGCTGAAGCCGGAAACTGATGCCTGGATAGCGCGCCATTTTCCAAATATTTTTTCGGCAGTGCATTATGCAGGTATCTGGGATACGCAGGATGTAAAAAATGCGTTACGGCAACACAAAGCTGGGATTTGCCAGCAACTCGGCGCTAATTTTTTGATCGATGACCAATTGAAGCATTGTATCGGCGCGGCAGAATGTGGCATGCAGGCGCTCCTATTCGGCAACTACAAGTGGAACCGTGCCGACAATTTGCACGAGAATATTACCGAAGTGCACACATGGGACGAGGTAGGAGAATATTTTTATGCCGAACATTGACCCAGTGTTTGCGCAGCGCGTGTATGACTTGGTGGCACAGATTCCGAGAGGACGCGTGATGACTTATGGTCAGGTCGCGGCTTTGTGCGGCAACGCAGATGCGGCGTGGGAGGTGGGTCAGATCGCTCACACCGGTCCGACGCATTTGCCCTGGCAGCGCATTGTAAATAAGCAGGGCGGACTGGCTCAGGGTTGGCCCAACGGCGGCCTAGACGCTCATCGGGCGAAGCTTGAAGCGGATGGCGTAACAGTGAACGATAATTACACCGTGAAAGTGAGCGAATTGTTGTGGAATCCTCAGCAGATATCGCTCCTTTAGTGGTGCTTGTAGGTCCGACCGCTTCGGGCAAGTCACGCATTGCACTACAGCTTGCAGAGAAGTTTAATGGCGAAATTATTTCGGCAGATTCCCGCGCTATCTATAAGCACCTAGACATCGGCACTGCCAAACCGACGCTTGATCAATTACAGAAAGTGCCTCACCATCTTATTGATATCGTCGAGCCTGACCAGCCATTTACTGCTGCGGACTTTAAGCAAACTGCCAATGAAGCGATTGCCGATGTTGCGTCACGAGGCAAGCTGCCAATTTTAGTTGGCGGCACAGGGTTGTATGTTGATAGTGTAATTTTCGACTATACTTTCTTGCCGCCTGGCGATGCCCAAGAAAGGGAACGACTGAGCCGGTTATCGGTTGAAGCACTGCAACAATTACTGAAAGCGCGTGGTATCCCCTTGCCGCTTAATGAACACAATCCACGGCATCTCATTAGACGACTCGAGGCAGGATATATACCAACCGAGCCCCGGCAACTTCGTGCAAACACCGTAGTTATAGGTATTGAAGTCGAACCGGACGAGTTAAAACAACGAATCGCGATACGGGTAGATGCTATGTTCGCCCAGGGTTTAGCCCACGAGGCAACGAGTATGGGCGAGCGATACGGCTGGCAAGTACAAGCGCTCCAGACTATCGGTTATCGTGAGTTTCGCGCGTATGCAGGAGGTACTCAATCCTTAACAGAGACGCACGACCAGATCGTTCAAGACACTATTTCGTATGCAAAACGGCAGCGCACCTGGTTTAAACGCAACAAAAGTATTCAGTGGGGGCGAAATCGGGAGAATATCGAAGACATAATAACAACGTTTTTGAGCAAATAATCTATAGTTGTATCGCATCGTCTGTTACAATGAACATATGATTGAGCAATTGTTCGGGTCAAAAACGAGGGTTAAACTGTTACAGCTTTTTTACAGTAATCCGAATCGGTCGTTCTATGTGCGAGAGATTACTCGTAAAATTGACGAGCAGATCAACTCGGTACGCCGTGAACTGGCCAACCTACTAAGCATCGGTATTATTGTTTCAGACACCACGAACAATCGCCTTTACTATGAAGTTAACCAAACCTATGAGTATTATGAGCCGTTGCTGGTAGTATTTGGACAAGGTCAGATGCCAAAAGGCGAAGACAAAAAAGCAGTCAAAAAACCAAAAATCGTATCTCACGAGCAGGAACAGCTAAAAGGTTTGGGCAACGTTGAGCTTGCTCTCTACACCGGTCAATTTACCCGAGACGAATCAAGCGGTATTGATTTCATGGTGGTAGGTGATGTAAACCAAAATGCCCTCCATAAATTTGTGACCGAACTGGAAAAGAAAGAAGGCAAAGAGATCCGTTATACGCTCATGCCATTACATGAATTCAAATATCGCCAACAAATCAAAGATCGCTTTATCAACACAGTACTTGAATCAAAGAAACAGGTGCTTATTGATAAAAATGAGCTGTTGGGAGAAAAATAAGGAGACCTATGGAGTTACTATTTCACGGTGCAAACTGTATTACCATTACGACAAAAAATGCACGGCTAACTATCGATGATAACCTTGCGGATCTTGGCGGTAAAAGCGTACAAAAGGCAGGCGACATCGTATTATTTACTGCTGCCCATGCTGACCCCACACAGGAGACGCGCGTGTTGATTGACCAACCCGGTGAGTATGAAGTAGCCGGCGTATCAGTTTACGGCATTCCTGCCCGCGCGCATATCGATGAAGTGGGCAGTACGACGGCCACCATGTACAAGTTGCTCATCGATGACCTAAAGATTCTCGTTACCGGTCACATCTATCCCGAACTCAGCGAACAGCAGCTTGAAGCAATCGGTATGGTAGACATTATGCTTGTGCCGGTAGGCGGCAATGGCTACACCTTGGACGGCGTAGGCGCGCTGAGTCTTATCAAAAAGGTTGAGCCAAAGCTTGTCATTCCAACGCACTACGATGCCAAAGGCTTGAATTTTGCCGTTCCTCAGGCGACTCTCGAGGATGCGCTCAAAGCGCTCGCCATGGAAGTAACTGAAACAGTTCCGCGTTTCAAGCCAAAGGTCACTGACCTTGGTGATTCGACGCGCTTGCTTGTTGTCGAGCAATCTTAGACGATCAGTTCGTAGGTATTACATAAATAAAATCCCCTCAATTGAGGGGATTTTATTTTGGCTGCCAGTTTGATTACTTCGCTGCAGTAGCTTCAGGAGTTTGAGGGGTAATTAGTAGACCCTTCTTCTTCAAGGTACGGATAGCCTGTGTGCTAACCTTCAGCTTGACCTTCTTGCCGTCAATGATGACGGTTTTCTTCTGCAGGTTTGGCGACCAAACTTTTTTGGTGTGACGTTGCGAAAAGCTAACGTTGTTACCAAATTGTTTGCCTTTACCAGTTACTTCACATCGTTGCATGAGTTTTTCCTTAGATTTCAGTTTCTTATTGTATCTGTTTTTTGGTTAAGAGTCAATAACTTACCTCTGGAATGGTATACTGTATGCATGTCTTTTGGCTTATCGTTTACGGATTTACTGACTATTTTTGGCGCTATCATCGTTTCTATGGCTTTCCACGAAGCTATGCATGGCTTTGTAGCACACTGGCTCGGCGATACAACGGCGCGTGATGAAGGCCGGCTTACACTTAATCCCGCAAAACATATCGACCTCGTTACCACTATTTTATTACCACTAGTACTTATCCTATTCCATGTACCACCATTTTTTGTGGCTAAGCCAGTGCCTTTTAATCCCTATAGGGTAAAATTTGGTGAATATGGCGCCGCACTTGTTGGTGTTGCAGGTCCGCTCACCAACCTTTTACTGGCTGTTATCGTGGCATTTATTATGCATTTCTTAGCGGTCGGCACGCAGATCTACAATATTATGAGTATCTTTGTATATGTAAACCTCGGCTTCTTCGTATTTAATATGATTCCATTTCCACCGCTTGATGGCTCGCGGTTATTATATGCTTTTGCTCCTGATCCTCTCCGGAAGCTCATGGCGCAGATCGAGAGCGGTGGTTTTATGGTGATCGTACTCTTTATGTTGCTACTTTTCCCATTCATCGGACCGGTAATCCAATCAATAGTTGAGAATATATACACTTTTCTCCTTCAATAGTGCAGCTATTTAGAGGTATAATACAGGTGGCTGGACAAAAGCCGAACATATGATTATCGATAGTAGTTTCTATAGGGAGTTCAACATTTGTAGCGACCGTGGTTGCTGCGTGAGAACACCCACCTGGATTTTCCGGGTAAATCATATCGGCTCCAGCCACCTGATTAGGTAAAGTGTAGCGTTTTCGGTGGCGGATATGCGCTGTGCCTGTTAGAATAGAGCAATTCGGGGTGTAGCGCAGTTGGTAGCGCGTACGGCTGGGGGCCGTGAGGTCGCAGGTTCAAGTCCTGTCACCCCGACCATAACCTGAGAATTTTATGAGCAATTTTGATAAACTTTTTGAAGCCCATGCTGCCGATGACGCGAGCCGCTTGGCTGCCGAGGCAAATGTTAGAGGCGCCGAACAGCTTGCACGTCAGCATGCAATGGCGGCCCATGCCCAACTTTTTACACGCACGGTAGAGGTTTTTGAGACTCTCGAAAGCGGCTCCAAACTGGGCGGCACTGAACGCGCTGTTGCGCGAAAGCGTGAAGAGGGTGGTAAGCCCCTGGTTTCAGAAACTATTACACACACCTTAACCCGACCATTGCCTTCGGGCGATTTGGTTACGGCATCGTTGTCACGAATTACTATGACTGGATTGTTGAATTATGAAACACCGTTTGTGGCCTATACGCCCGGAGTTTCTACGCCGCCGAGTCAGACTGAATTTATGTATCCAATCTATATGAGGCCACATGCAGAATTTGGCTTGCCTTCCATCCCTGGTGACAGAAAACTCGTAGGCCCGGCGGTTATGCACGGTACAGTAGAAACGGTGCCTGAAATTATAGGCGAGGGCACCCGCGGCCAGTCTACTCGTGGCCATGATGTAAGGGCGCTGCTAGAAATATTGCCGCACGACGGCCCTCGTTTTGAACAGGCACAACTTATTACGGCAACGTTTGAGGATGTCGTAGCTGGCCAATCGTAAAGCTTACAAAAATATTAAGAATAGTCGCATAACTCCTATAATTCCGGCCGAAAGGTGTGGGGAAGGGGCTTTATTCGTCGGGCAGGGGAGGTGAATGTGACGGGGGCTGAGGCAGTATTTCGGGCGTGAGCGTTATAATAGTGCTATGAAAACATTAAAACTCGAACACGACCTGGCTGAACTGGTGCTTTCTGGCAAAAAGAATTCTACATGGCGAATGTTTGACGACAAAGATATTTCGGTCAATGACGATGTCGCATTAATTGATAAAGTAGATTCTGCAAATCGTGCGTCGTGGAAAAATATCGGCACTGCACATATCAATGAGGTGGTTGAGAAGCGTTTAGGTGACCTCACAACAGATGACATGGCGGGTCATGAACAATTTTCGTCTCCAGCAGAAATGCTCGCTACGTATCAAAAATATTATGGTGCTTCAGTGACAATGGCGACGCCACTAAAAATTATTCGTTTTTCATTTACACCTGAAAACGATAGTTTTGCACATATCGAAGAGAAAAACACAACAAATATAACAGAGGTCAAGCTCTTTGCGGACGGAGGGTCACGTGGTAATCCGGGCCCTTCTGCAAGTGGGTTTGCGGTACTTGATATGCATGATAAGGTACTACTGAAACAGGGAATTTATTTGGGCGTTACCACAAACAATCAGGCGGAGTATCAGGCACTTAAGGTGGGGCTGCAAGAGCTTTTACGTATGGGCACCGTTCGAGACGTGCATGTGTATATGGACAGCTTGCTAGTAATTAATCAGATGCTCGGCATTTTTAAGGTAAAGAATCGGGATCTTTGGCCGATTCATGACGCGATTAAAGAGTTGATTGCGCATTTTCGCAAGGTTACATTTACGCAGGTGCCGAGAGAATATAATAAATTGGCCGATCGCGCGGTCAATGAAGCGTTGGACGCTGCGAGCGAAATTCAAGACTAACAGCGAGATAAGTGTTATAATTGTACGCGGCCAGATTACCGGCTGATCGCTTGTATTTTGCAAGAGGAAAGTCCGGGCAGCATAGGGAAAGGCAGTTGCTAACGGCAACCGGGGGCAACCCTAGGGAAAGTGCCACAGAAACTATACCGCTTCTTTCGAAGTAAGGGTGAAAAGCGTGGGGGTAAAAACCCACAGTCTACAGTGGCAACACTGCAGAATGGTAAACCCTGTCTGCTGCAAGGGGATGTGCTCATCGGATTTATCCGTGGTTCCCGCCAGAGTGCATCGCATATCCGCTCGATCTCATTGGCGACAGTGGGACTAGATAGATGATCGGCTAAAACAGAACCCGGCTTACGGGTGATCTGGCCAATAAAAAAACACCTCCGCTTCAGAAGGTGTTTTTTTGAGCAGCTGCTTCTAGGTTATTTACTTGCTGTTTTTACGACAGCTGTAAAAGCTTTCGGCTCGTTTACTGCGAGCTCGCTCAACACTTTGCGGTCGAGCGTTACGTTTGCGTTCTTAAGCCCTGCGATAAGGCGACTGTATGTCGTACCATTAAGTCGGGCGCCGGCATTGATACGTGCATTCCAAAGTTCGCGGAAAGAACGTTTGCGATTACGGCGGTCGCGGTAGGCAAATTGCAGTGCCTTGGTTACGGCTTGTTTACCACGCTTAACACTTGCGCGGTTCGAGTGAGTCATGCCTTTAGTGGCTTGACGGATCTTCTGGTGTTTGTGGTGTCCAGCGACACCTCGTTTAACGCGCATTTCTTTAAGCTCCTAGCTTTGTTTTAATTATCTTACTGTTAGTTGTACCGAGTGTGCCCAAGCCAGAGAGCGTTCGCTTTCGTGAACCGCGCTTCTTCTGCATGAAGTGGCTTGTATTTGGGTGGCCGGCGCGCACTTTACCGGTTTTGGTGACTTGCACCCGATCTTTAGTGCCGCTATGCTTCTTTAGCTTTGGCATGACTGCTCCTTATTACAAAATTGAGTTGTTTTCCGGCGAACTGTGGTGCTTGGTCGACTACGATGGTATCGCCGAAATCACTGATCACCTTTTCAGCAAGTTTAAAACCGAGATCCTTATGGGCAAGTTCGCGTCCCCGGTAGAAAATAGTGAGCTTTACTTTGTGGCCTGCTTCGAGAAAATCGGTAACTTTCCGAAGCTTAACCCCTAGGTCGTGCTCGCTAATCTTTAAACCGAACCGCATCTGCTTAACTTCAAGCGCTTTAGCATTACGTTTGTTCTTCTGTAATTGCTTGGTGCGCTGGTAGTTATACTTACCCCAGTCTACGATTTTCGCGACTGGCGGATTTGCATCTGCCGAAATTTCGACAAGATCCAAATCTTGCTCTTCTGCGATGCGTAATGCCTCGTTCCGAGAGAGAATACCAAGCTGATTTCCATCTTGGTCAAGCACTCGCAACTGAGGTGCCCGAATTTCGCTATTCAGGCGGTTTGTCTTGCTGATAGACAATCTCCTTTTACTATTGTTTGTATCAAGATTGTAACAGATGTAAAAACAGAGGTCAAGCGAGAGCTATGACTCAGTCATATAGCTTTGCCTGCGGTATTGCAGCGCTTCTGTAATATGTGCCGGGGTTATTGCAAGTTCGCCGTCGAGGTCGGCGATCGTTCTTGCGACTTTTATGGTGCGCATATAACTTCTGGCGGAGATGTCTAAAGAGGTCGCTGCCTTATCGAGGACTGCCTTAGCAGGGCTGCTTATTTGGGCCAAGGATCGTACCTCTCGATTGTTCATGTCCGCGTTTCTTCTGGATTCAGACCCATATCGCCTTGCTTGTAAGCTGCGTGCTTTTCTGACGCGGCGATTAATTACTTCGGTTTGATTGCTCGTAGTGGTGTCTTGGAGTAGATTTGCATGTTCAACCTCTTGTACTTCGGCGTAAACATCGATTCTATCGAGTATAGGTCCCGAAATTTTCCGTCTGTATTGCTGAATTTGATGCGGTAAGCACTGACATGGTTTGGATGTACCATAATGTCCGCAGGGGCAAGGATTGGCAGTGGCGACCAGGGTAAAGTTAGCCGGGTAGGTAATGCTTTCTTTTGCACGAGTAATGACTATAGTGTTGTCTTCAAGCGGCTGACGTAAAGCCTCTAAAATTGCTCTAGGAAATTCGGGGAATTCATCAAAAAAGAGAATGCCACCATGGCTCAAACTTATTTCGCCCGGTTTTATTTTTTGACCTCCGCCAATGATAGAAGCATGGCTCGCACTATGATGGGGTGCTCTGAATGGCCTGGTCGTTACGACGGACTCATAGTCATTTGTTGCAAGGCTGTGCAGGTGAGTGATAGTTAGCATTTCTTCGTGGCTCAAAGGCGGCAATATGGAGTTCAGTGCTTTGGCGAGCATGCTCTTTCCTGTTCCAGGTGGTCCATACATAAAAACGTTATGACCTCCTGCAGCAGCAATTTCTAAAGCACGTTTGGCCTTTGATTGACCAATTACTTCATGTATCAGAGGGCCGCTTGTAGCTGGTAGTAATTCTTTTGGTGGTGAGCCGCTGAGCGTCTGTTCTTTCTGCAGTGGGGAAGCGCTAGGAGTTTTTGCGCAGAGATCTTTGACATTACCAACGCCGACGACAGTAACATTAGGCACCATCCGGGCTTGGTTGAGATTCGGCTGCGGAATGTAGAAAGTCGAGATTCCTTTATCCCGTCCCGCTAGTAATTTTCCTATGATTCCTCGTACGGGACGAACCGTACCGTCAAGGCCGAGTTCTCCAATAAATGCAGCGCCCGCAAGTTTCTTATCTACTTGATCGCTTGCTGCCAATATTGCGACTGCTATGGCGAGGTCAAAACTCGTGCTGTCTTTGGGTATGTCTGCTGGAGCAAGATTGATCGTAATTCGTTTACGAGGCATAACAAGTTTGGTGGAAGCGAACGCGCTACGGATACGTTCTTTTGCTTCGTCGATCGCTTTGCTCGCAAAGCCAACGATCACAATGTTCGGGAGGCCATTAGAAAGGTGACACTCGATGTCTATAATAATGCCGTCCGATCCGATGTTGAGAATGCTTCGAATTTGCATGGCACCTTTGTAATATGAAATGCCCCGATCATGCAACAAAAAACGACCTGCTTTTTGCAGGTCGTCCGCGGAGTTTTTGAGTTTGGAGGTTTATTATTGCTCTTGGTTTTTCATGGAACAACGGCTTGCGAGAAGCCGTTGTTTCGAGGTCGTTTTTGTTTTTGAGCACTTTTTTTATTCAAGTGCTACTGCTATCTTATAAATTACATTTTGTGCTGTCAATAACAATTATGGCTAAAATCCTTCAAACCTGTGTATAACTTTTTTGCCATCTAAAATTAGGCTGGGGGTGAGTATTTTTTATAGCACGATAGTTCAATGCAAAGCCAGACATTGCATACATAAACAATTAAGAAAGATGCTTGTGGCTATTGACTTTTTAGGCAACTCGTAGTACCATATTTCTAGTAAGTCAAAAACAAAAACTTACAAAAACAAACAAAAAATAACGCTCTTTCTTACCCTAAAGGTGAGGAGAGCGGTCAGTCAAAGCCTAAGGGTAGTAAGCGCCATAAAATTTTTTTTGCGGGCGGATTTACTACCCCGGCTCCAGAAAGTATCAATAAAAAAGAAAGCGCATCTTTATAGTAAAAGGAGCGCTTTCTTTTATAATGTAAGTAATATGAAAAAGAACATTATAAAGCTTGCCGGCGTCGTACTCATATTGTTCATATTATTTTTGACGACCGATCCTCAGAAGCTTCCTTCCGTAATGCTCATTTTGCCATTCATTATATTTTTCTTACTCATTTTTTTTACGGCCAAGTGGGTGCTTTTGCGTCGCATCACGAATCCAAGAAAGGCAACACGCGTGGCAATTTTGAGCGCCGCATTGCCCACGCTTCTTTTTGTGCTACTTTCGCTCGGTCAATTGACCGTTAAGGATGTGGCTACGACGGCAGTGCTGTTCATATTGTCGTATTTTTACATTTCGCGTAACAGCTTTGAGCGGCAATAGTAGAACTTGGTGTCTGGAGTAGCATTAATGGGGCGCAAACTGTTATAATAAGGCCAGTTTATGGAACCCTCAAATACTCACTCGCAGGATAATCGTGTGGTGCAGTCGTCTGACGCAGTACACCAGGCATACACTGATGCTAATATTTCGACGCCGGTAATTCCCAGTGGCACCCCGTCGCGATCGGCTCAGCAGCCTGCTCAGTCTACTGCCGTCACGGTCCTGCCCAGCGACGAGACGGCGATTGAGCAAGAGTGGATTGAAAAAGCTAAAGAGGTCGTGACGCGCACCCAAGACGATCCTTTCATGCAAAACAAATTATTGAGTGAGCTCAAGACACAATATTTGGCCACGCGGTATGGCAGAGTCTCGGAAATTGGCAAACAAAAATGATTACAGTAATTATTGTACTGGTTGTATTGCTTGGTGTGGCGGCAGCGATCGCTCCAATCGTTTTTATTCAGACGCGTCGGCACGCACGTGAGCAGAAAAGCTATGAGCGGGGGCTCAAAATGGTCTCCTTGCTTATACACTTGCCGCCGCAGAGTGAAGATATCGAAGGAACTGGTCGAGATGTTCGGGATATATTGGATGAGAATATTTCCAAAGCACAGATTATCTATAATTTGATTGCGAGCACATTGCAAAAGGGCTTCAAAAGTAAATTCTACGGTCAGCGTCATTTCGCCTTCGAGATAGTGGGCACTAAAGGTTTTGTATATTTTTACGCTTCTGTACCACTCGGACTTGTCGAACTCGTTAAGCAGGCAATTGTCGGGGCCTATCCAACCGCACGTCTCGAAGAAGCCGAAGAGCCCAATGTCTTTAACCCTGTGGGGCGAATGAGCGGTATTGCGGGCGGTGAGTTTACGTTAAAAGAACCGTTTGCCTATCCCTTAGCCACGTACCAAGACTTAAAGCGCGATGCACTGCAGTCACTTCTAAACGCCTTGTCGACGCTCGATAAAGAGGACGGCGCGTCTATCCAAATCCTCATGCGTCCGGCCGACAGCAGCTGGCGTAAGGCTGCACACGAAACCGCAAGTAAGAAACGAAAAGGCGAAGAAAGCAAGAAAGGTTCTAAGGCTGCGTTGTCGGTAGCACAACAATTTGCGACTGCTTTTGTGAAGCCTCCCGAAGCTAAACACGAGGAAGGTAACAAGCATGAGTTATCCAGTCTTGATCAAGCTATCCTGGATTCTATCGACGAAAAAACACGTCACCCGGGCTATGAGGTTTGCATTCGAGTTGTAGCATCGTCGAATGTTTCACAACGTTCTCAAGCCATTTTGAGTAGCATCGTAGCGTCGTTTGCTTTGTTTGATGCACCGGGGAAAAACGGGCTTTCTTTTTCGCCAGCGAGAGATTTGAATGAGCTAGTGACGTCATATATACTACGTTTTTTCCCGGCTTCACAGAACAAGATGATACTGAACTCGGTAGAGCTCGCGACGCTCTTCCATTTCCCTGATCAAAAGAATATTCCGACGTCGCAACTTGAGCGACAAGCCTCTAAGCAGGTGGATGGCCCACGCAATATGCCAGACAAAGGTCTGCTGCTTGGGTATAACATTTTCCGAGGCGTAAAGAAGCCTGTGCGCCTTTCGTTGCAGGATCGACAACGGCACATGTACGTCGTTGGACAGACCGGTACCGGTAAATCCACGTTCTTAGAAAACCTTGCACTTCAGGACATGCTTAATGGTGATGGTTTCGCATTTGTGGATCCGCACGGCGACACGGCCGAAAAATTATTAGCCATGGTTCCGCGGGAACGTACTGAAGACGTAATTTATTTCTCGCCGGCAGAAATGGAATACCCGCTTGGGTTGAACCTTTTTGAATTTCAGACACCCGACCAAAAAGACTTCCTGATCCAGGAAGTCCTGAACATGCTGTATAAATTATATGACCCACAGCACCAGGGAATTATGGGTCCTCGATATGAGCACTTGTTCCGTAATGCCGCGCTTGCCGTTATGGCTGACCCGAACGGCGGTACATTTATCGATATTCCAAAACTCTTCCGCGACCCTAACTTTGTAAAACAAAAGCTTCAATATGTTAAAGACCCGAACGTGCTGGAATTCTGGCAGAAAGAAATGCCGCAATCGCAGCGGTCGAATGACTTCGGCGAGATTGTAGGTTGGTTCGTGAGTAAGTTCGGTGCCTTCTTGTCGAACGAAATGATGCGTAATATTATTGGACAGTCCAAGAGCGCCTTTGATTTGCGCGACATCATGGATAACAAAAAGATCCTGCTCGTTAACTTGAGTAAAGGACGCACCGGCCAGCTCAACATGCAGCTGCTCGGAATGATCTTCGTTATGAAGTTTCAGGCTGCGGCTATGAGCCGCGCAAATATTCCTGAAAGCGAACGTGTTGACTTCTCGCTGTATGTGGATGAGTTCCAGAACTTCTCGACGGACTCATTTGCGACGATTCTATCCGAAGCTCGTAAGTATCGTCTTAACCTAATTGTGGCGAACCAGTTTACGACACAGCTTACTGAAGAGATTCGAGAGGCTGTATTCGGTAACGTCGGTACGACCGTCGGGTTCCGTGTGGGCGACCGTGACGCTGAGACGCTTAGAAAATACTTTAGGCCCTCATTTGACGAGACCGATTTGATTCACTTGCCGAACTATAATGCTATCGTCCGAACTATGATCCGTGGTGTGCCAACGCAGCCATTTAGTATGGCGACATTGCCGCCGCTCGGCTCACCGAATATGCAGCTTTCTGATGCGCTTAAGCAACTATCTGCTGCTAAGTATGGACGACCTAAGGCGGTAGTCGAGGCGGAGATATTCGAACGCATGGCTACTAAGACGCCGGCGGCACCGGCTGCACCGGCATTCGGTGGTGCTCCGCCGGGTGGCGCGCCGGCATTCGGCGCACAGCCGGCACAACCGCAAGCAGCGGGTATGGCCAGGCAGCCAATGCCGCCCCAGCAAAAACGCCCGGGAAGCGGATCATTCCTGGATGAATGGCTTACCAAACGGCAAACTCCAGGCATGCCAATGCCGCCCCAGCAGCGAAGCCCGTTTGCAGGTCAGGGGACAATGCCACCTGCTGCGCCCGCTATGTCCACCGCACCATTAGCCCAGCCTATGCACGCTCCGGTGCAACCGATGTATAATAACCCTCCTATGCCGCCCCAGCAGCCCATGCCTGCAATTTCCTCGCATGGAATACCGCCAGCGATGAATTCACAGATGCCGCCTCAGCATCCGGTTGCTACGAATCCGCCAGCTATTCAGCCCCAGGCGCACAACATTTCGAGCAACCATCTGGAAGCAGGTGAGGTTGATACGATTGCCGAAGAAATCGAGCGATCACTAAACCAGCAGAAGCTTGCCGAAGACCCGGCTCCAGTAACAGAAAAAAAGAATACTCACCATGAGGGTGAAATCCAGCTTCGACCAACCGGTCAAAAGCCTGATACGACAGCCCAAGATACTATTAGTATAGACCAAGAAGGCAATTTGAAATATCAGGATGAAGCGGCAGCGGATAGTAAAGAATCTCCCTCTGTGTAACGGTTGTGATTTGCGGTAAAAGGGACTATACTATAAGGTAAGTGGGAAGATCTTAACGGATTAGAGGGTTTTTAAAAGTGGCTAAACAAAAAGATTATACATCAGCTCAAATTCAGGTTCTTGAAGGTCTTGAACCTGTGCGCAAACGTCCCGGTATGTACATTGGTGGTACCGGCGTAGAGGGGCTTCACCATTTGGTCTGGGAGCTTGTCGACAATGGTATCGATGAAGCGCTTGCCGGCCATGCAACGCAGGTGAGTGTCGTTATTCAAAAAGATGGCGGTGTAAAGGTTACCGACAACGGTCGTGGTATTCCTACCGATATCCACCCAAAGACCGGCAAGAGCGCGGTAGAAACGGTGCTTACGGTGCTGCATGCCGGCGGTAAGTTCGGTGGCGGCGGTTATAAAGTTTCCGGAGGTCTACACGGGGTGGGCTCGAGTGTGGTTAACGCCTTGTCGTCTCGTTTTACTGTTACGGTATACCAAAACGGGAAAGTCTTTTACCAGGAGTACGCAGCCGGCGTACCCCAGGCAGATTTGAAGGTTGTCGGTAAAACTGATCGCACAGGAACGGAACTGGTGTTTTACCCTGATGCGACTATCTTTGAGACTACCAAGTTTAGCTATGATACGATCATTGATCGCTTGCGTCATCAGGCATATCTCACAAAAGGTGTCAGGACTTCTATTGAGGACGAACGAACCGGTAAACGTTATAGCTTTTATTTTGAAGGTGGTATTAAGTCGTACGTCTCTAATCTTAATATTGGTAAGGACGTAGTCGATGACGATATTTTCTATGTCGATAAACAAGTTGATGAGACGCAGGTTGAAATTGCCGCTCAGTATACCGATGGCTTCAGCGAAACGATTAAGCAATTTGCCAACAATGTGTTTAACCCGGACGGCGGCACACATCTTACAGGGTTCCGATCGGCGCTAACGCGTGTCGTCAACGAATATGCGCGCAAGACCAGCCTCTTGAAAGAAAAGGAAGAAAACCTGACCGGCGAAGATTGCCGCGAGGGGTTAACCGCTGTCATTCTCGTAAAATTACCTGATCCGCAATTTGAAGGTCAGACAAAAAACAAGCTGGGAAACCCTGAAATCCGTGGGCAAGTCGAGCAAGTTATGACGGAGTACTTCAATTACTATCTTGAAGAGCATCCGGCTATTGCCCGGAAGATTATTGGTAAAGCTCTGCTTGCCGCCCGCGCCCGCAAGGCCGCCCGCGCCGCCCGCGAGAATATTATCCGTAAAGGTGTCTTGGAAGGCGCGAGCATGCCAGGCAAGCTTGCGGACTGTTCCAGCAAAGAGCCGATGAGTTCTGAACTGTAC
>JGI24742J22300_10000002_pt1 | contig 61764 bp, 71 predicted proteins | sample KBSMiscanthusM1_FD_22300 | JGI IMG/M metagenome (IMG submission 22300)
GGGGGGGGGGGGTAAAATTACCCACACCACCTAAACGGAGCCTCTGCCATGTCCCGAAACTCTCACCAAAAGCGTGCACACCAACACCCAAAACGAAAAGGCGACTACGACCTAACAAACGGTACTAGAATAACGCACCCAATCCTCGGTGCCGGCCACTCCAAAACACCAGACATACCGCACCGCAAGAAAAAGCGAAAGATCGTCATCATTGCCAAGCCAAAAAAGTTCGACCCCGAAGTATGGAAACGTTTCCTTATAGCCTACACCTATCATCTCCATGACGAACACAAGAAGAAAGAAGCAGAACAAAACAGTGAGGGTTCGAGTCTCTGAAGGCTTACCACACGAAGTCTTAGCTTAATCAAGTGGATAAGGAGATGCCGATTCGACTAAGGACCAACCACCAAGAGGAGAGGCGGGGAGTTTGAGTAAGACTACTCAGGTTAGCGACAGAATATCTTACTCAAACCCCACTACCATTGTTATTTTAAGGGCTATATTGTAATATACACAATATGAAAACTAGAACACTCTACCTCATCAGCTTGCTTCTCCTTATTCAGTGGGGAATTGTTAGCTTTATCGGCGGCGCTACCCAAGACGGCATCGACAATACCTTTTATTATGTAAGCTTCATCCTATTCTGGATTGGCTTAGTCGTTACTATTTCTACGACATTTCGCGTCGTGGCGACCCGTAAAAAGTAGTCGGCTTACTCCAGTCCCAGCAACTCCTTCACAAACTGAAAAAGTTTCGGGTTTAAGAAGTGTCCGCTTACCCCGACCATTAGTGCTTTGTCTAAACCCACCAGCAAATCGTATGGTGGGTTTGATTTCATTAGCCTTATAGTTTTCCGCCGTTCCTTGCTATCATGCCTACATGACAAAAATAAATAACTTCGACGCTTGGGCTGTGCTGAGACAGAAACAACGGAAACATGGCGATAATTTACCCGAACGTTTTGTAGAAAAGCCGGCGATGAAGCGATTACTGCCCGACTTGCATGGCAAAAAAGTGCTGCTACTCGGTTGCGGTACCGGTGAAGAGTCATTACTCGTTGCGCGCCGTGGCGCCGTGGACATGATTGGTATTGATATATCGAAAGAATCGATCCGCATAGCAAAGGAATCGTACCCGAAAACGGCATTCGCCGTGGGAGATATGCACAAGCTTGCATTTGAAGATGCCAGCTTTGACTTTATTTATAGCAGTCTGGTTGTACATTATTCTGCCCGGCCAGAAAGCGTCTATCGGGAAATACTGCGGGTGTTAAAACCGGGCGGGGTATTGCAATTCTCTGTCGGGCACCCGATGCGTTGGGCTTCGGAACGCATTGAGCTCGATGGCGTTACTACTAAGCTTTTGGGATATTCTGAAAGTGCTGCGAAGCCACGATTGTACGGAACATATTCGACATTCAAGCCCTGCACCGAAACCTTTCCAAGCGGAGAAAGCTTGCGATTTTGGGTGGCTTCTCCCAGTACACAATTCAAGCTTTTACGTAAGGTGGGATTCGTTGTTGAAGAATTTGTCGAGACACAGCCCGTCGCGGCGTGTAAAAAAGTTGACCAATACTATTACGAGCGCAATCATGAATTCCCGCAGTTCTGCGTTTTTGTTGCGAGGAAGGTATAGTTGCGACCGATTTTCGAAAATCAAAGCCCACCTGTCGGTGTGCTCGTAATTTATAAGCCTATCCGCCTGCCTATTTATAAGAGGAGTTATCATGACTGGGGAGCGACCGTCCGAGCAAGTACGCCTTGAGCATATCCACGGTCTTCAGTATATAGCTGAAGATAGAGCGCAGGCAGAAGTGATCGCATGCGCAGCAGTGAACTATGCGTTCCCACAGCGCCGTGGCCGACAATATGCACCTGAAGATCTTAGGCCGAAAAATGTTAATCCATGTAGCGACTATGTCCATAAAAGTTTTTATTATGAAGGCGATCATAATAAGGAGTATCTTGAGACGAACTTCATTCAACGGGATGAAACCGGCCCGGTAAAACTCATCATTGATAGGCAAGACTGGTTCACGGGCGGCGTCCGAAGGAAGATGGTCGACCACATTACGGCAGCAACCGGCATAGACTGCCAGCCTCCGAAGCGTGAACTACGACGCACTTTTGGTGATGTCGCAGATTTTACCAAGTATCTACACACAGAGGCCTCGCCGATTTCACAGGACGACCTCGATTCATTCGCGCGCCGGCGGTTGTTCCTGGCTCTTAGGGAGAATATATTGTATGTTTCGGATAAGAAAAATAAAAAAGCCATGGAGCGGTATATGGAACTCCCCGAAGCAGAGCGCATAGAGTTGTTAGACAAAACCGTAAGCAAAGCCCAAAAGAAAAAGCCCAACTGGGATCAGATCGCTATTCCTTTTGGCTACAGCGGGCTGCCCCCACGTATAAGTGACCAAATAATATATGGAAGTTTTACCTGGCCCGAAATTGCCGACGAAGATATATCGGTCCGTGGCATGGTGGTCGTGGGTGGCTACTACGATTTGAAAAGGCACCTCTTTAAGCCTGAGAAAATGAACCGATTATATGACACGCAGGTCATTGCCTGGTTGGCTCCGAAGCGTCCAAGTTCCGAGACAACAGAGGGTGTCTTTGGTCCTCGCCTTGATAAAATTGCTTATGGCCTAGGCGCAACGGCAACTGATGAATTCAAAGAGTTGTACGAAAAAAACCACCTACATCCAAAACCAAAACATTTCCGCACGCGGTTTACCAAAAAACGACCGGTACACTTGAATGCGCATCAAGTTCATCGCGAAATACGGGTCACGCCTAATCCGCTCAAGGACTTTTTCGGAGACTACTAGCTTCCCGACTGTATTTTCTCGTAAGAAGCCTTACAATACAGGGTATGCTTTTGGCGGCCATATCTATCGTAGGCTCTTTTATTGTTCTCGGCATCGTTGAGTACATTTCGCGCACCCGTCGAAAAATCCACTCCGAAGTCATGCGCAAAACCGTCCACATGCTAGCCGGCGGTTTCGTCGCTACTTGGCCGTTCTACCTCAAGTGGTGGGAGATCGGTTTGATCAGCCTGATGGCATTATTCGTGGTGAATATCTCGATCCAGTACAATATTTTCCAATCCATCCATAGCGTGAATCGCCGCTCACTCGGCGAAATTTTATTTGCGATCGCGATCGGTATTCTGGCATTTTTGGATGGCAGTCCATGGATTTTCGCCGCGGCCATGCTGCATCTCGGGCTGGCCGATGGTCTGGCAGCGGTGATTGGCGTGAAGTTCGGCAAAAAGAGCCACACGCAGTACAAGGTATTCGGTAACCAGAAAAGCCTGGTGGGGACACTGACGTTTTTTGTAGTTTCGGTCGGCATCACGAGCGCCTATTTTGCCATCACGCATACGCATGATTGGCAATTATTTATGGCGCTGCCAGTGGTTACTACTATTGTCGAGAACGTAGCCGTCTTTGGCACGGACAATTTGTTGGTGCCGCTCGTAGTAGCCAGTATGCTGAAGTTCTTCTAGCTGTTTTGAACGGCTTTGCCACCGTGTGCGCGAAGGGCATTGAAGATGACGATGACGTCGACGACTTCTTGGATGATGGCGCCATACAATGGTTTGAACTTGCCGGTTGCAAAGATGAGCATCAAAACAATACTGAGCGCGATACCGATGAGGATACTCTGTTTGGCGATGAAAAATGTGCGTTTGGCGATGGTGGCTGCGCGCGCGACGCGGCCGAGATCGTCAAGCATAATGACGACGTCTGCGGATTCGCTGGCGGCGGCCGAACCTCGCGCACCTAACGCCACACCAACATCGGCAGCGGTAAGCACCGGCGCGTCGTTCACACCGTCACCTACAAAGGCGACGGGGCGTAGTTCCGCTTCGACGGCTTCCAGCGCACGGAGTTTATCGCCTGGAAACGCTTCGGCAGTCACATTACCAATGCCGAGCTTGCGCGCGATGCGCTTGGCGACGTGCTTGTTGTCGCCGGTGACCATCAGGAAGTTTTTCACGCCGCCGGCTTTGAGTGAGGCAAGCGTTTCGGCACTTTCTGCACGAAGCTCATCCTCAAAACTGATAACGCCGGCGAGCTTGCCATTAATGGCGACCAGTGCGGCGGTTTTTTCAATTGATTTTGCACTGAATGCGCCCGGCTGCGCAACGCCGTGTTTTTCGAGCAAGCTCAGTCGTCCCACGATAACTTTTTTGCCGCTAACCGTGCCTTCGAGCCCTTGCCCGGCGACTTCGGTAATGTGCCGCGGTTTACCTAAAGCAAGCTGCTTTTTGTGTGCTGCTTCGATGATCGCCGCTGCCACGATATGGCTGGAGTGTTGTTCGAGGGTGCCGGCGGCGCGCAGGACCTCGTCGGTTTTGTGGCCATTATAGGTTTTGATGCCGGAGACTTGCAAAGTACCGGTAGTCAGGGTGCCGGTTTTATCAAAGGCAAAGGTTTTGGCGCTGGCGAGCCGCTCCAGCGCGGAACCGGTTTTGATGATAATTCCGTGCTTGGCGCTCCTGCTCATACCCGAAATAATAGCGATCGGCGCCGCCAAAATAAGCGGGCAAGGCGTCGCGACCACCAGTACTTCAAGAAAGCGGATTGACTGGTGGCTGATAGCCCACGCCGCCAAAGCAATCGTAAATGAAAGCAAGGTGAATGGCACGGCGTAGCGGTCGGCCAGTCGCACGAATGGCGCCTGGCTGTGCTGGGCGGAACGGACGAGTTTGATGATTTGCTCGTATTGGCTGTTTGCGGCGGTTTGGGTGGCGCGCGCCGTGATACTGCCGTCGATGCTGAGCGAACCGCTCAATAATTGGTCGTTTACGTCTTTTGCTTGGGGTAAGCTTTCACCCGTCAGGCTGGCTTCGTCGAAGTTGGCGCTTCCTTCGATTATCACGGCGTCAACCGGCACCATCTCACCGGCATTGATAATGATTTTATCACCAACCTGTACATCGGCTGCCGCGACGTCGACGGTTTTACGGCCGCGCAAAACATGCGCTTTCTGCGGCGCCCGTGAGAGCAGCGCGTCGAGTTCGCGCTCGGCCCGGCGCTCGGCATAATCTTCGAGCGATTCGCCACCGGTGAGCATCAGCACCACGACCATCGCGGCCCAATATTCACCCATAACCACGGCGGTAATGATGGCCGTGGCGGCTAAAATATCCACGCCGTATGTGCCGCTTTGCAAGTCGCGCACCATGCCCCAGAGCAGCGGGACCACCGAAACAATCGCCGCCAATCCAAGCAAAATATGCGCGATTGTGTGTTTGCCCTGCAAATCAAGCGGAAGCGCCGCGATCGCCACCAAAAGTGCCCAGCTAAATTGCTGATAATGACGCAAAAAATGCCACAGCTTTTTCACCACGAGTACTCCTTGTAATTCTTTCTACAGTATACCAACAGCGGTGGGAATGCTCAACTTGGCCCCGGTCGTGATATACTTTTGAGCATGATTACGGTAATTCTAGGTGGCACAAGCGGGCTCGGCAAAGAGATTGCCCGAGTATTGCAACAAAAAGGTACACAAACGTTTGTCGTTGGCCGTTCGTACGATGAGCAAGTACATGGACCGGGCATGAAAGCCGATCTTGCCGACGTGCAAGATGTGCGGCGATGTACCGAAAAGCTCGCAGAATTTAATGAACAGGTACATTTTTACTGGGTAGCTGGGTACGGATATCAAGGCGATTTTGCCCAGCAGTCGAGTCCGGAAGTCATGGCGGCGGTAAATTTTGGCAATGTACTGCCAGTCGTACAGATGATTTGGCGGAACGGGCTCGACGCTCCTGAAGCTAACAGGATCATTATTATTAGCTCGACGAGTGGTTACAAAGCACGCAAAGACGAAGCGGTCTATGCCGCGACCAAACACGCGCAAACAGGATTTGCACGCAGCCTTGGCTTGGAAGCTGAAAGGCTGGGCGCGCGCAATCAAGTCGCACTGTTTATGCCAGGCGGCATGCAAACGCCATTTTGGGATGGCAATAAACCCGCGCAGTACGATGCATTTTTAGACCCGAAGAAAGTCGCCGCCCACATAGTTACGCAAGTAGCGGCGCAAACCGCACCATTCTACGAAGAAGTAATCGAGCGCGGCAGCCTGTAACTACTGACTGCTTCTGCTCAAGTAATTCCATGAGTTCATTGTCGAGATCAATTTTTACTTTTCCATACAGTTGTAAATAGTCTTGTGCCGGGTAGTCAACGCCCGCACGGCCGTGCCGGTTGTATACTTCTTCGTCCAAAGAAAGTTTTTGCACGCCAGCTTCAACTAGTTCCTGTGCAAACGTACTTTTACCCGAACCGGCGAGCCCGCACAATAAATAAACTACCGGTCGCTTTGTTGTGTCGCTCATGGTTTCTAGCATAGCAAATAAAAAAGACCTTATATAAAGGTCTTCGTATGATTTTGGGGCGAATGATGGGGTTCGAACCCACGGCCTCCGGAGCCACAATCCAGCGCTCTAACCTACTGAGCTACATCCGCCAAAATAACAGAGAGAAGTGTACCATTTTTCGCAAAGATAATCCAGTCAAGATTTTACGGCGTTGTAATTTACAGATGCTATAATTGCCAGGATATGAGTTCTGAAGCAGCTAGGTCGTGTTCTTTCGAGACGTTTATTGCGCAATCCTCGCATATACCGAACCAGCCGGTTACCGTAGAGGAACTGCGTGAGCGGCTTGCCCTCGGGATGCCGTTTAATGAAGCGTGCAACGAGTATTTCAGGCATACCGGCATGGATGGCTATACCGACCTAATCGGCGAATTGTACTTTGATGCCATGGATAACGGTACGCCGGCATATGGTGAAGGCGAGCAGTATGCATCGATACTGGTTCCGAATATGGTGGCCGCGCACCAGGAATATGGCCATATTGGTCGGACGTTGGAGCAATATATACCCGAAGCGAAAGGTGAACACCAGCGCCGCATCATGTTGTTTTGCAACTGGCCAAAAGGCGCGGATAGGCATCGGGTGGGGCAAACGCTCGAAATTGTTACCGATTTTCAGAAGGCTCATCCCGAGGTGCCGCTCAGTTATTGTGCCCGCGACCTGAGCGCCGGTACGGCAATAGGGACAATTCTCAAGATGACTGTCGACACGACGTTGCTCGGTGTGCGGTATTCAGCGCGCTGTGACGACGTTATGATCGTGGCGCACGGCGCCGATATCGTTAGGCTGAGCCCAAACCATTTCGATACCATGTACAACAGGTTTCGGGTGCCGAGCGACTTGCCGATGATCGCGGTAAAGCCACGGGTCTTACGCGAGCAAAGCGGCGGAAAATTTCCTAACCTGGACTCAGTTATGGCCTGGTCGGATTTGCATGGGGAGCGCGCGCGGTCGTCACTCGAACTTGGTGTTGGCATGTCCGCAAGGGGCTATATGCTGGCAGATGGCCCGGAACCGCATCGGCGGCTCGGTGAATTGCATGATCTCTTGGGGCGAATAGCACCGCAAGATCAACACCATATGCGCATGCCGGTGCTTGTCAAAGGAGCGCAATTGGTTACTTCGGCTCGCCGTGAATGGGCTCATGTGACAGTGGGCGGCTCGCCTCGAAACTTTTGGGATGGCGATATGGCGATGACCGAGAACTATCGGGATACTGAGATCACATCCGACATAAGTGAAGAAGCGCGCGACAAAGCGATAATGAAGATCGCCGTAGGTAACGGCCCCTCTCTTGCAGCATATGAAATGGCGCGCCTAATCAATGCCGGTTATCCATTTGAAGAGCGGTGCGAGCGGGTACAAAGGTTGATTAGCTTCGCCAGTAGGCTACTGGGGAGTGGACTTCATAGTGAGCCATGGTCAGGAACCATTAATGATTTGCTTGCTTCATCGAAAAAACGAGAATCAGAAGAATAACTGGCGCCCCGGGAGGGATTTGAACCCCCGACCTTGAGCTTAGAAGTCTCTTGCTCTATCCAACTGAGCTACCGGGGCAGGTGTGATATAGGGATACTCGTCCTAGCGTCATTATACCAGAGGTGTGAAGTATGCTGCGCTACTTTTAGCTTCGGAAGAATTTGCGGATGGGAAAGCTGAATATCGTCATTCCGGTAAATAAGGTGAGCGCATGACCCCGTGTCAGCAGACGGTAATCGCGCACGCCGGGGATTTTACTCAAGCTCGGTGCCACCACATTGTCCCGCGTGCCGTGTACTGAGATAACTTTCCGGGTGGAATGGGCGAGTTGCTCGATATTACCCGGGAGCATAGCGATGGATTTTGCGAGCAAAGGGTTACGCAAGCCGGCCATAGTGGTAAGCGGCGCACAAAGTACGGCGACTTTTGAAATCTTGTCGGGCCGCGCGGCAAGGGCGTTCACGGCAGCGGTGCCGCCGGCAGAGAGGCCGATCAAATATACCGGGCCGTGCATAGCATCGATGTCGGCCAGCAGTTTTTTCATCTTAGTATCAAACGTGGCTGCCGGATCTTCCCAGCGGAAGGCGCCGATTACGGCTTTGTAACCATAAAACTGCCACACAAAAGCAAAGAAGGCGTAAATACGGCTCCAATTGCCAACTCCGGTAATAATGATGAGGTTTCTGCTCATCTGGCCTCCGATTGTGGTGCGAGTGGCGGGAATCGAACCCGCATCTCCAGCTTGGAAGGCTGGCATAATAGCCGTTATACAACACTCGCATTTCGGAGTTGACAGGGGTATTATAGCAGACTCGTTTCCTTGCTGGTATATTCCTGGAGAAGCTCGAAAAGTGTTTGTATTTAATATCATATATGGTATCATCAAAGCATTATGGATGACCCCAACGAGAAAATAGGCAATTTAATCTCTCAGATACGACAAGAGCGCGGCTTGACGCAAGCAGAATTTGCCCGGCGGCTTGGTACGAGCCAATCGGCGGTAAACCGCATGGAGCACGGCAAGCAGAACTTGAGCGTAGAAACGCTGGGCCGCATCAGCGACGTGCTGAACAAACAGCTCATCAGCCTTGGCAGCGGCGCAGTTAATTTGCGCATCGAAGGCGGCTACGAATTACACGGAGATATCACCCTCAAAACCAGTAAAAACGCGGCGGTCGGCTTGCTGTGCGCCAGCTTGCTTAATTATGGGGTGACGCGTTTTCTCAATTTCCCGCGTATCGAGGAAGTGTACCGCATCATCGAGGTGCTCGAAAGCATCGGCGTACAGGTAAAATGGATTGGTAACGATGTTGAAATCCGCCGTCCGGAAAAGCTAAACCTGGACAAAATAAATGCCGAAGCCGCCCGCAAGACGCGGAGCGTGCTCATGTTTTTGGGTCCGCTTATGCACGATTTCAAGGAGTTCAAAATTCCGTATGCCGGCGGCTGTAGATTGGGTGAGCGTACCGTAACCCCGCATCTTTTTGCCCTTGAAGAGTTCGGCGTGGAGATCGTCGCCACCCAAGGCTACTACGAAGTGACCGTCGATAAGCGGCCAGCCGGTGAGATCGTTCTATACGAAACCGGCAACACGGTAACCGAAAACGTCTTGATGGCTGCGGCCCGCGTGACAGAAAAGACCCGCGTCCAAGCTGCCAGCGCCGATTACATGATTCAAGACGTGTGTTGCTTCCTGCAAAAATTAGGCGTGAAAATAGACGGTGTCGGCTCGGGCGTACTTGAAATTACCGGTGTAGAGCACATCAAAAAGAACGTAACGTACGCGCTTACCGAAGACCCGGTAGAAGCCATGTTCTTTATTTCGGCGGCAGTAACGACGAACTCAAGTATAACGATTTGCCGTGTGCCGTTCCGTTGGATCGGCCTCGAGCTGCTGAAGCTGAAAAAGCTTGGCCTAAAATACACGATGAGCAAGCCGTATCCATCGGCAAACGGCGTGTTTGAACTTGCCGATATCACCATTCATAAACACAATGGCAACTTGCATGCGTTGCCCGACAAAATCCATCCTAACCTGTGGCCCGGGCTTAATCCTGACAACTTGCCATACTTCGTGCCGATTGCCGGTGTAACGAAGGGCCGGACCCTCATCCACGACTGGATCTATGAAAACCGCGCCATTTACTACACCGAAATGACCAAGGTCGGTATGCAAGTTGAGCTGGCCGACCCGCATCGTTTGTACATCCAAGGGCCGACCAAATTCAACAAAGCCGATGTCGTATGCCCGCCTGCGCTACGTCCGGCGAGCTTGCTATTGATCGGCATGTTGGCGGCGCCCGGCATTTCAACGTTACGCAATATCTATACCATTAACCGTGGGTACGAGGATTTGGCAGAGCGCCTGAACAGCATTGGCGCACACATCCAAGTCTTCCACGAAATGTAATCTGAGGCTATGCGATACAAAGCGATCTTTTTTGACTGGGGCGGCGTTATCGCACGCGATCCCGGCAACGATTTCCTCGAGGTAATGCTAAAGCGCCTTGGTGCAACGCAAGACCAGGCCGACCATATATTCGCGACCTACAAGATACGGTTTATGCGCGGCCACATTTCGGAAGCGGAATATTGGGAGGCGTTACGCAAAGAGTATGGCCTCAAGATTCATCCATCAATTTCAGAGGAATTCAAAAAGTGGAAGGGTTTGGAAGTTGATCAAACCATTCTCGATTTGGCTCGTCAGGCCAAAGCAATGGGCATCAAAATCGGCGTGCTTTCTAACATTTTTGAACCGACCTATAACGTTATTAAACAAGCGGGCTATTATGATATGTTCGATGAAGTGGTCGCCTCGTGTAAGGTAGGGTACGCCAAACCGGAAGAAGCAATATACCGCATCGCGCTTGAGCGTATGCAAGTCAAAGCCGAAGAATCGGTGTTCATCGATGATAAATTGCGCTGTCTGGAACCGGCGCAAAAGCTGGGCTTTACGACGATACATGCAGAAAACCACGAGCAGTTGGCGAGGGATCTGACTGCGCTTTTAAAAACCCAAACTGTAGCCTAAAAGCGGGCGTGTGCTGGGCGTGCGTTACGCCGTACGCCCGAGTTCGCGGAGGCTGTCGAGGATTGTTTTCACTGAATCCTTCACGTTGGCGGCGCCATCGATCCGGACAACCTTGAACCCTAAATGCGCAAAGCTGGAATACGAGCTGACAAACCTGAGGAAAGTGCTTTCTGACGGGCCGTGTCCGCCTGTCTGCTTTCTTTTTTCGACACGTGCACGGGCGGTTTCGGCATCGAGCTCAACTTCGACGATAAGTATCGACAACTTGCGGTTATATTCGTTCGCATGTGTCTGCAGCCGATCGATCATTTTTTGGAAGATTTCTACGTTACTGAATGGCTGGTTCCAGAGAATAATCTTGCCGGCCTCAATGCCAGCATATGCTTGCGCGCGCAGAAATCGGTAGGCATGCAATTTCGGATCGACGCCTTCTTGGGTTAGCTGTGTGGTGTGGGCTTTGTACGCCGCGCTCTCGTAGTCGGTAGCATCAGGATCCAAAACGACGACCGTATCTTTGCCCAAGGCTTCATGAAGCGCATTGGCAAGGTACGATTTGCCGCTTCCGGGCAGGCCACGCATCAAAATTAAAATCGGGTCTGACTTTTGCAACGAGGATATCTCCTGTATCTTTTTGCGTTAAAAACAGGTTAAGTATATACTTTATCCCTATACGTCACAATAAGAAAATCATGTAGAGTACGTCGTTGTAAGTGGGCTAATGCAGTGATATTATCCATGTAAAAGACAGGATCATAAAAATAATGTTTACCTCGCACTTGTTCACACAGAAAGCAACAACCTCGTTGCTGTTAAGCTTTTTAGCGTTTTGTATAGCCCTGTTGCTCACGCCGATCTATACGCATTTCGCCTATAAGCACAAACTTTGGAAGCGTCACCGCACACACTCGACTACCGGAGAGGCGCTTACCGTAATCAGTAAGATGCGCATCAAGCGGAACGTGCCCCTCATGGCCGGATTGATTACGATGATTGCCGTAGCCGCGGTAACGTTTTGCTTCAACTGGAGCCGTTCGCAGACGTGGCTACCAATAGCAGGTTTCCTGGGTGGCGGCATCGTTGGCTTGATAGACGACATTATTAATATTCGGGGCGGTGGCGGTAAATTTGCCGGTTTACGGCCCCGCGTGAAGTTCGCCATGATTGCTGCAGTCGCGATCGTAGCCGCCCTGTTCTTTTATTACAAACTCGGCGTCCACACGGTGCATGTACCGTTCGCGGGCAGCATCAATGTCGGCTGGTTGATCGTGCCGTTATTCGCACTGGTTGTTATTAGCACCGGTAATGCCGTTAATATCAGTGATGGTATGGATGGCCTGGCTGGCGGCTTGCTGCTCAGCGCCTATGGCGCCTACGGTGTTATTGCTGCGCTTGAGGGTAATTTTGGTATCGCCGCTTTTTGTATGACGGTGTGTGGGGCGCTGCTCGCTTATCTTTGGTTCAATATTCCTCCGGCGCGATTCTTTATGGGGGATGTGGGGTCATTCGCGCTCGGTACGGCACTCGGCGTGGTGGCGATGCAAACCGACACGATCTTCCTGCTACCTTTGATCGGTCTCGTTTTTGTGGCAGAAGCCGGCTCCACGTTACTTCAGATTATCTCCAAGCGGCTATTCCATCGTAAAATTTTTATCGCCGCGCCGGTGCATCACCACTTTGAGGCATTGGGTTGGCCAAAAACGAAGGTTACCATGCGCTTTTGGGTGCTCGGTCAAGTATGTGCGGCGCTGGGCGTCATCGTAGCCTTGATCAGCGGTTACATCAAATAGCTTTGTAGTTCAAAAAACATATTCACGGTTACTTGCCGGTGGTACAATACCACTATGATCTAGCTTGCATCACAATTTGGGAAATTTTAAGAGGATTTATGTGATGGCAGTATTTGACGACGCAATTGCGGCTCTGGTAGCCGCCGAAGAAAAACGACAACGCGAGGGACTTGAGCTAATCCCCAGTGAAAACTACGTAAGCCGCCAGGTGCTCAACACCATGGGTAGCGTGTTTACGAACAAATATTCCGAGGGCTTTCCGGGCAAGCGCTACTACGGCGGCCAGGAAAACACTGATCAGGTGGAGCAGCTGGCGATCGACCGCGCTAAAGCACTCTTTGGTGCCGACCACGCGAATGTGCAACCGCACTCCGGCGCCCAGGCAAACGAAGCGGCGTATCACTCCTGGCTTGAGCCGGGTGACACTATCTTGGGCATGGAGCTCAGCCACGGCGGCCACTTAACGCACGGCAGGCCTGGCACGGTGCTTGCTAAGCTCTTCAACTTTATTCGTTATGGTATGAAAGATGTCGAGACGGGCGAGATCGACTACGAGCAGTTGCGCGCGCTGGCGCTTAAACACAAACCCAAGATTATTTTGGCCGGCTTTTCATCGTTCCCACGCGAGCTTGACTATGCCAAGTTCGCCGAAATTGCCAAAGAGGTAGATGCAGTGCTCATGATGGACATGGCGCACATCGCCGGATTAATTGCCGGCAAACAGCTGAAAAACCCCTTTGATTACGGATTCCACATCGTTACGACGACGACGCACAAAACGCTTCGTGGCCCGCGCGGCGGCATGATTTTAACGCGCGGCAAAGTGGGAAATCCTCTGAAAGCGCCCGAGAAGACGGTCGAGAACTTACCGGTGCTTGTTGACCGCACCGTGTTTCCTGGCGTGCAAGGCGGCCCGCTCGAACATGTCATTGCAGCAAAAGCCGTCAGCTTCTACGAGGCGTCGCAGCCGGAGTTCCAGGAATATGCCAAGCAAGTTTTGCTTAACGCGCAAGCACTAGCCAAGGCGCTCATGGACAAAGGTTTCAAACTGATCACCAACGGCACCGATAACCACATGGTGCTCGCCGATGTACAAAAAAGTTTCGGTATTCACGGTGGTGAAGCTGAAGCGGTGCTCGACAAGATTGGCCTGAACCTCAACAAAAACGTCATCCCCGACGACCCGCTGCCGCCATTCCGTCCGAGCGGTATTCGCTTGGGTACGCCGGCGATTACGACGCGTGGCCTCAAAGAATCAGATATGGAGCAGATTGCCCTCTGGATGTTAGTAGCGCTCCAAGCACGAAGCGACGAGACCAAGCTCGCCAAACTTCGCGCCGAAGTGATCGACTTTGCGACGCAGTTCCCATTGCCGAGTGACCGCTAAAGATTACTAGATTGCAGACGTGCCGTCAGGCCAGTACATTGCTTTGCCTTGAGCGTCAACGCCTTCGCCGAACATTGCGGTGAGTATGCTAGGAGTGAGTGATACATTGCGTAGAGCTGCGCGGGCGCTTCCTACCAGTTGATCAAACCGCGACCCTGGAGGTGGTAAGGGGAATCCGGCTTCAGATCCCGCCGAAGGTGAAGCAGTTTCTGCCGCATAGTTCTCCGAGACGATAGGAACGCCTGCCAGTGCAGCGGTCGCAATGGTTTTTTGGGCTGCTCGTCTAGCATCAATGATGCCGCCGGTTATGAAGTCGGCGCGATTGGCGCGCGTATATAATCCCGGCCCGCGTTGTGGCAAGTTGTAACGGGGGGCTGCGGGTACTTCAATCGCAGTGGTGACAGGTGTATCTGTCCCTACATGATCTAGTGTGAAGTTAGCGCCAGGCTTACGCCGAGGGAGTGGACGATGCACCGGAGGTGCATCTGCTACGGGTGTGGCTGGTGCTTCTGCTGTTCTAGGTTGTACTAACCTTGCAAAGTCCGCAAGCGTATGCCGCCCCGTGGTAGGTGTTGCTGGCGCGATCCTTCCACCTAATGTGCCGATCGTTATGGGCCACGTGCTTTTGTTTTCTGGCGCGGCTGGTGCTGGTTGGGGCGGTGATACGGGCTGTGGTGCTGGAGCCGGTTGTGGTGCTGGTTGGCTTTCCGCAGCAAGCGGCGCCGGTAATTCGGGTTCCTGCTCGACTGTTCCGGTCGGTGCAACTGGTGCGTCGTCTGCGGGGCTTGTCTCGACTTCCGTACTCAGGGCATGACGACCGGTAGCTTGCGCGCTCGACTCATCGATGCGTGGTTCTTCGGTGATAACTTCTGTATCGGGTACTGGATGCTCTGCTTCTAGAAAGGCGGGCTCTTCGGCATGGATTGCCTCTGCAGGATCCTGTTCGTGGAAACCGGGAAGCCTCGTAGGAACGGGTTTGGAAGCCTCGCTCGGCACAATAGGGAAAGCGCCCGTTGCAGCTTTTTTGGCGACGTCGTCGCCCCAGGTAGATTTGGTAGGCCTGTGTGGAATACGGCCGAAATGGGGGTCTATTACCCATACATCTCCATCAGCTTCGAATGGCACTGGCATGGCTGTTTCAGTTGCTTCGGACGGAGCGGTGTCCACCGCGGGTAGCTCGGGTACGGTGGGTGGTTCTGTTTCGGCTGGTGATTGAGGGTCGCCCGTGCCAAATTCCGGGCTATGTGCTGCTGACATACATCTCCTATGTGTAAACAATTATAGCAAAGACATAATTATTGCATTAAATACCTATAAAAAACAAGCTCATATGATCATTACATACCAAAAATCTTAGATAATTATTATTAGATGTATTTATCGAGCGCCAAATGTCCGGCCACAGCACAAACAATATGCTGCTCGATAAGGTGAGGATCGCGGTGCTGGGGTTCAAAGATAATAGCGTAGTTAGGTAATGTTAGGTCATTGGTAAAGTCGGTCGTAAATCTTCGCTGTGGCTCACCAAGCCTCGTTTCCTGTTTAAATTGGTCCAGTATATGTTCATGAACCGCGCGGAAGTCGGTGGGGCCAAATGTGTCAGGCACGCTTACATTGATGATACCTCTGCGGTGGCGACCACCTTGTTTTATGCAGGCATAGGCCCGGCCGTGATCAGGCTCGCGGTAACCCGGGAGTTCGGGGTCGGTTTCAAGCTCGAGTGTTTCGTTAACGACGAGAGTTTTTTTCTGTTCTCGAGCCGTTGAACTTTTATAAAAGAAAATCGAGTAAGGTTCGCCCGTTCTTTGGTTTATTCTCGAGCGTTCCCAAAAACAAGTGCGCACGCGGGAATCGTTTATTTTGACATCGACGGCTGCATGGAGAATATCGTCCCCACCAGTGGCCTCGGGGGACCTACTCATAATAGGTGTAGGGTAGACCTTTAAGGGGTAAAAGTCAAGTATTATATGAGTTCGGGCTCTTGTTCGAGTCGAATACGGAAGCGCGTTTGGATGACATTGCTGATTTCATCACGGAATCGGGCCAAATCGGCATAACTGCGCGCATCTTCATTTACGAATACCAGGGCGTTGTTTTGATAGGTCCGCATGCCGTAATCGGCATAGTTGCGTAAGCCGGCCTTTTCGAGTAGCCACCCGGCCGGTATTTTTATCTGGCCATCCGGTTGTGGGTAGCCGGGGATGTCGGGATATTGGGCGCGGAGGTCGTCGTAGAGCCATGTGCTCACGAGCGGGTTTTTAAAAAACGAACCGGTATTGGGGATTTTCTCCGGGTTCGGCAAGCGTTGGTTGCGGATGGCAATTACGGCGTCACGAATGATTTGCGGCGTGTATTCCGTGATGTGATGCTCATCTAAAAATTGTTGCAGACGGGGATAAAACGGCGGCGCTGGCATGTCTTTGAAAAGCCCCAGCGTCAGGTTTACGATGATGTACCGGCGATTATTAAGCGGCTTGAAGATGCTGTTTCGGTAGCTGAAGCCGCACTGTTCTTTGGTGAGCGTCACCAGTTGCCGGGTTTGTAGGTCGTAGGCCTGTAATTCGATGAAGGTATCGGCGATCTCCTGGCCGTACGCGCCAACATTTTGCACGGGTGTCGCGCCCGCACTACCCGGTATGAGCGATAGCGCCTCGATGCCGCTCAAGTGCTTGTGCACCGTGCGTTCGACGATTTCATCCCAATTTTCACCCGCACCGACGCGGATGACGGCGCCTTCGGGCGTATCCTCGATGACGTCGAAACCTTTAATTTTGTTTATAATTACCAGCCCGGGGAAGCCTTCGTCGCGAATAATTACATTTGAACCGCCGCCCAAAACCAAAATAGGTGATTTTCGGTCTAACGCCCAGTTTGCCGCTTCTTCGAGCTCGTGAAGCTTTTTGACCTCTGTTAGGTAACGGGCCGGACCACCGAGCCGCATGGTGGCATAATCGCGCAAAGGGACATTTTCGAGCAGTTTCATTATGTATAGTATAGCGCTTTTTACTTGCTCCGCTAGGGGTAAAGGCGGTATCATGGCAGTATATGAGTGAGCAACCCAAACACCTACCATTCCAATCGCTGGGAACGCGGCTAAAAACTATCCGGCAAAAACTGCAAGAGAGTGTTGCCGATGTTTCCGATGCGATCGAGATCGATGAAGAAAAACTGCAGCGTATCGAGCTTGGCCAGGAGCGGCCGAGTGAAGACATCCTGCTGCTACTAATCAGCCACTTTGGCATGCGCGAAGAGGAAGCTGCCAACCTGTGGCTACTTGCCGGCTACGACCAGCCTCAGCCCCAGGAAACGCACGAACAGAGCGACAACCGCCCAACTATCATGTTGATGGGCATTGATCCGCGCGTTATTTATAGCGACAGTGTGCATATCTCGGTTAACCCCGGCGGCGTTGTCATGAATTTTTCACAGACCGGCCCCGGTAACAGCAACCAGCCACTCGCAATTGCGCGCATCGGCATGAGCCGCGACCAAGCCAAAAACGTCATGAAAGTTTTGGGCGAGGCGTTACACCAATTCGACAATCCACCCGCACCAAAAGGTTTGCCAGCTGGTAAAACACCACAAGACAAGCCCGATCAACCAAAGAATCAGTAGTTTGTATCGTAGCCAGTCAGGGCGCTGTTAGATTACGGGCTTATATTTTTGCCCATGATCGATGCCAAGCCGGATTTCACCAATAACCGCCTCATTACGCGTGACTTGCCCGACTGCCAAAGTGGTCATATGTTCCAGCGCCCGTGACAAATCATCAAACTTTGCCGGCTGTTCGCTGACTTCTTCGATTGCCCGGCGGTTTTCCTCAATGCCGCGTCTCGCGGCCTCGGCGCCATGCATGAGGCCGACTGCGTTGATATTTGATTTTTGGTTGTTGATAACTTGTCGGGCATTCGCTTCGGCGGTGTCAACGATCGGTACGGTATCGTCCATCCGCCCACCAATTTCAGTCAGTTTTTGCTGTCCGGCAAAAAGGCTGCAGACAATATTGTATCCCACCTTGGGGAGGCAACCCCAACATACTCCCACCAGAGATTGTTGGCACTATCAAAGTAACGTAACGATTTATTAAGAGCCGAGACTGCCTCATTGGCAGTCTCTCGTAACTGTTCGGAATCCATACTCATGACGAAAATGCACAGTCTACCCCTAAATGGCAGGTATGTCAAAGGAGTTTTGAAGGTCCCGTGTGTCGAGAAGGCGAAATAGGCATGTGGGCTTACTGATGGGCGAAATGCTCGGCATGTGCCCGTACGTCGTGGACGCGCAAGTAGGCGGCCCCTGCACGCACGGCAGTATCGCCAGCGACAAGATTAGGCTGGACCTCGAACCGGTGTTCGCCCAAAAACCGTTTTCGTGAATACCCGATCATGACGTCGATATCTGGAACGAGTTGCGCAAATTGCAAGAGTTTTTGATTCAACGCCATGGTTTTGCCGAAGCCAATGCCCGGGTCCAGAATGATGTAATCTGCGGGGACGCCCAAATCTATGAGTTGCGTGCGCCGCTTTAAGAGCTCGCGCAGTACGGTTTGCTCGTCGTCCATGGTCGCTGCTTTGTGCGCCGCCTGGATGTCAGCGCCATACTGCGCGGGCAAATGACTCACGATGCAACGCAAGCCACAGCGCGCTACTACCTCACGCATCGCGGGGTTATTCATGCCGGTTACGTCATTCACAATAAAGTGGGCGCCAAACTTTTCGTACGCATGTTCTACAGTTTCCGGATGGTAAGTGTCGATAGAAATTTTGTCATTGTAGCGGGGAAATAATTGGGTGAGCACCGGCTCTAGGCGTTGCCACTCTTCGGCAGCGACAATAACTGTGGAGCGGGGATTCGTCGACTCGGCTCCCACGTCTACCAGATCGGCGCCATCACTAAATAACTGCACCGCATGCCGAACCGCCGCTTCGGCATGTTCATAGAGCCCGCCGTCACTAAAACTATCGGGCGTTACATTGACGATGCCAACGATTTTTACCTCTGCCATTGCCGGCATTATAGTAAAAATAACAGGTTTTCGCTATATTCCTGGAGTGTTCACTGGTATAATCACCGCTGTACGCGCCCGTAGCTCAGCTGGATAGAGCGTTGGTTTCCGGTACCAAAGGTCGGGGGTTCGAATCCCTTCGGGCGTACCATAAGAGATTTTTCATCTTTCAGTAATTGAAAGAACTGATTCACCCCTGTAAAAAGGGGTGTTTTTGTGTTTCGAAGATCTAAGTCGTCACTACTTGGCATACGGTCGAAAATTGCCTTGAAAAAGCGCGCTTTTTTGGCCGGGTCGATCTGTTGAATGATTAATTGGTCAAGGTTTTCGACAAAATGTCTAGCCCTCGCCAAAATACGCTCCAAATCGGCAGGCCGCGCGGCTTCTTTGCGTTCTTTTTCTTTCGTCAAATCCTTAATTTGTTTTTCTAGTCTCACGAGATCGTCCTCCATGAATTTAACTGTGGTTGGCGACGACAAAATACGGATTTTATCCAACGTGTTTGCAACATCTTGTTCGAGCTCGGCAATGCGGTCTGAAAGACCCTGAATTTCTTCTATCTGACCTTGGTTGCGGAGGTTCCATTCGGCACGTATGGCATCCAGAACAAAGTCTAAGCGCTCCTGCGGTACTTGTAAGTTGTGAACGAAATTGGCGATACTGCCTTCCAGTTTTTCCTTAGGGATGCGGTAGTAGTGACCGCGATGCGCGCAGTGGTATGCTGGGTAGTATTTGCCGTTGCGACCGCGCGAAGAGCTTGCGGAAAGTGGATCGCCGCACTCAGGACACAGAACGTGTTTGCGGAATGGAAAATCGGGGTTGCGGCGGCCTTTGTCTACCAGGTGCTCCGGCGGCCGCTTGGTGTGAATTTGCAAGTCGCCTTCGTCGTTCTCGACGATCATCTTCTTGCCTTTGTGAGCGCGGTTAAAGGTATCAACAGAAACGAGTCCCTTGAAGGCGCAGTGAACTGGCCGGTAGTTCGTCCACTTCTCGACGTTTACACCGGCATAAATCGGGTTGAGTAATAGCTTTTGCATGGCTTTGACAGTGAGTGGTTCGCCGCCTAGCTTTTTAACGATTGTAGTGCGATCTTTCGGGTCGCGCTTGTACTGCACGCGGGTTGTAAAGCCCAGGCTGTTTACCTTATCGACAATCTGTTTGTCGGTGAAGCCCTTAATTCGCATATCGAACATGGTAATGACGTACCTGGATTCCGTGGGGTGTGGTACAAGAACGCAGCGTTTGCCTAGCTTGGTCTCGACCTTCTGGCTCACGAAGCCGTAGGGCGCACGGCGCATCCAGTAGCCCATTTGGGTGTAGCGGATTTCTGCGCTAATTAGGCGGCTCATGATATCGCGCAGTTCGTCTTTGGCGCGTTCGGCCTCCAGAAGCTCGGTCTTTTTGCTTGGCGAGTATTCGCTCCAGTTGTATTTGAAGCCGAGGTGGTCGAGAGTGTTGACCTTTTCGCTGCTAATGATGCCGTACGTGTCGATCAGCATGACGCCACATTCATCTAGCTGCATTTTCAGATCTTCGTAAATGCGTGAGCCGCCGCGTGTAAAGCGGTCGATGGATTTGATAATAAAGAATTGAATGTTATTTTTTGGGTTTTTGCAGTAGTCAATGGCGGGCTGCATTGGCTGGATTTCTTTGGAGCCAGACTCCATGAAAGAGAAGTATTCACGGACTTGCATGTCGCGAGCGGCGGCAAACATTGCTATTTTATTGTGCTGGTCCTCGGGTGAGTCGCCATCTCTGCCTTGCTTATCGGTCGATACACGGATCGCACCAACTGCATTTTTGCTGGTGATCTTCGGCGGCATCTAGCCCTCCGTTTCTGCGTCTTCCGCGCTAATAGCATCCAGAATAATATCGGCCAAAATCGCTATGCGTTCCTCATCCGACATGGTCGAAGCACCGTATAATCGTGGCTCGTTGGTATCCATTTTTACCCTCTGATATACTGAAGACTATTAGCGTTAGTAATACCTATATTCTATTACTATAACTAATAGTCTGCAACAGTTTTCGCGTTGTATTATGCACATTTTATATTCAACGCCGCTGTTGAACCTTATAACTTACTTTCGCCCCATATTACCATTCTTTACTTTTATCCTTTCTTTATATATAAATATATACAAGAAGAACTAACACTAACGGCTGGCGAAAGTTTAATTGTCTAAATGATTATAAAAAGAAGTATCTATGCATGTGGGACTTTATGGGTGGTTTAGGAACAAAGCATAGAAGAAAATTAAACGAAGGGCAGCTGTTAGTGCTGGAGTTGCTCTATAAGTTTAGATTCGGGAACAATGATTTGATTGCCCGGTATTTTGGTAAGAAGGACCGGTCATTCGTATACAAGCGCCTAAGGATCTTGCAGGAGCAGGGTCTAGTCGGTAAGCGATTTGAACCTAGCTATCGGTTACAGGGCAAGCCGGCAGCATATTATTTAACGCCGGACGGCGCCCGCATGCTCGGGCAATATCGTGACCCGGATGACGCAGTGAATGTTAGAGCTATCTACAAAGATGCTACCGTCTCGCAGCGCTTTGTGAGCCATTGCTTTGCCATCTTTGGTTTGTACATGCGGCTTATGGACGAGTATGGCGACAGGCTTGATTTTCTTGCTAAGGGCGAACAGCCTGCCGACAATATGCCTGCGCCAAAGCCCGATGCTTTTCTGATGTTGGATGCAGAAGGCGGTGTGCGGCATTATTTCGTTGATATCCTCGACGATGACGCTCACTTGCTGATAGATGCTTCAAAGAAGATGAAACGCTACGTAGATTACAAAGAGAGCGGCGACTGGGTGCTTGTAGAGGAAGCTTCGTTTCCTAAAATCGTCTTTATCTGTAATACAGAAGAGGCTGCTAAAAAGGTGCAAAAGCGCTGTGATGGTATTCTCCGTAAGACGTGGTTGTCGGACGTAGAGGTTGTGGCGATTACAAAAGATGTGGTCGACTTGGGCTGAAGTGGCAGCGGGAAGTCTGGCCTTCACGCTTGTCGGTCTGTTTAGGGTCGGCACGGAGCCGTATTGGCATGCTCCTAATGGATTTCTTCCAGGAACAGGTATAAAAGTGGTATTATCGAAGTAATTATGGAGTACGATCTAGCGTTTTCTTTTGCCGGTGAAGATAGATCCTACGTCGAGTCGGTCAAGGATGCATGCGAAAAGCTAGATCTTAGTGTCTACTATGACGAGGATCGGAAACTTGACCAGTGGGGACTCAGCTTTTTAGCAGAGCAGCGGAAGGTTTATAGTGGAGCCAAAACAAAGCACATTGTGCCCTTCATATCTAAGTACTATTTTTCAAAGCCAATACCTACTGATGAGTTCAGGGCAGCCATGATGGAATCGACTAAAAGACGCTATATGCTCCCAATTAAACTCGATAACTCGCCCGTGTCCATTGAATACCTATCCGCAGATATGCAGTACATTAAAAGCTCGGATTTCAGCGTTACGCAGATCGCCCAAAAACTTCGCGACCTCGTTAAGTCTACCTCTCAGGCGGCCGGAGATATCGATGAGCAGCTGAAGCAAGATTTTGAGCTACCAATGCCGAAGCTAACTCCTAACGATTACAACAAGTATGAAGAGTCTGAAAAACTTCTCAAATTCGTAGCCGAAAAATTTAAAAAAGAATTGCCAAAACTAAAGCACTATGGCTACAACCATGTTGTGAAGGCCTCAAGTGAAGATGTCAAGATTCGTGTATCAAATGTGAATAAAACAGTGTGGGCGCTTAATATCTTCTACGGAAATCTCGGGGGCAACACGTTGGGGTATAACCAAGATGATTCCATGAATTACAGCAGCAGCTCATACAATGGTCAGATTGAGCCTTTCTTTGATAGAAAAAAACAATCAGTGGCCTATAATCTACAGGCATTTTCGACCGGTGGGGACACCTCATCTCTAAGTGCTGCGGAGATCGTCGCGTACTTCTGGAGTGATTTGTCTGAAGCGCTGGAAAGGCACCATGGCTAAAAGGGAAGCTGCCGCAAGGCTCAAGATTAATAAGTTACTCGAGGAATCTAAATGGCGCCTGCTCGACGATGCGACGGGTAGAGCTAATGTAGAAGTTGAGACCCGCCTATCTCCGAGTAAAAAGATAAGTCACCACGAAATTGGCGAAGACTTTGAGAATGTTGAAGGTGGCTTTGTAGACTATTTATTATTAGATGACAACCACAAGCCTATCGCCGTACTTGAGGCGAAGCGCGAAAGCATTCCGCCACTTAGTGCTAAAGAGCAAGCGCGTAACTATGCAAACGGCATGCACGTACGCTACGTCATTCTTAGCAACGGCAACGTCCACTTCTTGTGGGATATGTACGAGGGGAACCCGGAGCCGATATCTAAGTTACCGACGCTCGCTTCGTTACAAGATAGTGAGAAGTATCAGGCCAATCCTGAAACGTTGATCGGCGAGGTCGTTGACGAAACATACATAGCAAAGTCACAAATGCCTCAGTTTGAGCAGACACCAGAGTATAAGGCAGGCAGTGATGAGCGTAAAGCTTTTGTAGACAAAAACAAGCTAAAGATTATGCGCAAATATCAAGTAGAGGCGATCAAGGCTATCCAGAAAGCGGCAGAGAATGGTAGCAAACGCTACCTGCTTGAAATGGCAACTGGTACCGGCAAAACGCTCACCTGTGCTGGGATTATTAAGCTGTTCCTTAAAACTGGCAATGCCCACCGAGTATTATTCCTTGTTGACCGCCTCGAACTAGAGGGTCAGGCACAAACAGCCTTTACAAACACTATCGGCCACGCCTATACCGTACTAACCTATAAAAAACATAAAGATGATTGGGGTAAGGCGCAGGTCGTCGTAAGCACCGTACAAAGCTTGCAAGCAAACGATCGTTATCGTCAGGAGTTTTCGCCGACCGATTTTGACCTTGTCATTAGTGATGAGGCACATAGGTCAATCGGCGGCAATGCTAGAGCTGTCTTTGAGTACTTTGTGGGCTACCGTGTAGGCCTCACCGCTACGCCGAAAGATTACTTAAAAGGCACGGACGAAGACGAAGAGAATACTGAGCGAGAGTTTGAGCGGCGCCAATTGCTTGACACATATACCACATTTGGCTGTGAAAGTGGGCAGCCGACCTTTCGTTATAGCCTTACTGACGGTGTCAACGACCCGGATGGGCCATTTTTGGTAAATCCAGTCATCATTGATGCTCGTACCGACATTACCACGCAGCTGTTAAGCGACAAAGGCTATGCCGTCCATAAGGTTATTGAGGACGAAGTTGAAGTAGATGAGATATATGGTGCCCGAGATTTTGAGCGTAAATTCCGCAATGAGGCCACCAACGAAATATTGGCAACAACTTTTCTGGACAATGCCGATAAAGATCCCATCAGCGGCGAAGTTGGTAAAACTATTATCTTTGCTGTTTCGCAGGATCATGCTGAAAAAGTTGTGAATATCCTCAATAGGCTTGCTATGGAGCGTTGGCCGGGTAAATATCAGTCAGATTTTGCCATACAGATTACAAGCCGTGTTAGTGACGCACAGACTTATGCCGTACGCTTTAGCGAAAACGATTTACTTGGCCATACGCGTTGGCTAGAAAACTACGAAAACTCACGGGCACGAGTAGCGGTGACTGTTGGCATGATGACTACTGGTTACGATTGCTCTGATCTGCAAAATGTTGCATTCATGCGCCCCGTGTTTAGTCCAAGTGACTTTATACAAATGAAGGGCCGTGGTACCCGTCTCCACACGTTCAGTTATACCGACTACGAAAACGACGAGACCTTAAAGAGAAGCAAGCAAAACTTTAAGCTCATCGACTTTTTTGCTGTGTGTGAGTACTTCAACGAAAAGTACGATTACAAAGTGCCGCTTGTAGTACCGAAGATACCTAGCGCCGCTACGGCCGTTGCTGAGCCAGGCACAGGAGCGACGGGTGCAATTGTCGACGGACCGCTCCCACATTACGGCGCATTCGAGCTTGGCGAGAAGGATAGTCTTAAGTCTGCTGAGGCCATTGCCGTTGGCCGTGAGGGCATGGTTATTGACCGCGAAATGTTCCGAGCATTTGTGGAGGAGACACGCGAAGATGCAGAACTATGCAGGCTTGACGAAGAAAATCCAGCTGCTGCACTCGAATACCTTAAGAACAATGTACTCGACAAGCCAAGTCACTACATGACGCTGGATAAGATAAAAAAGCACTTTAAGCTTGACCGCCGTATATCATTGGGCGAAGCGCTTGATATAATCATGGGGCGCACCGACAAACCAAAAAGAAAAGCTGCGATTATCGCCGACAGGTTCGATGACTTTATCCAGACAAAGGAGCTATCAAAAAGACTCTCCGAGGACAATGAGCTGTTCCATCTTGCCTACAGACTGTTTGATGCTTATATTTCCTCTGTTGGTGTGCGTAGCGCTATAGATACCAAGCAGTTTGGCAAACTGGCCAATAGCGGGCAATTAACGCTGGACGAATACACTCGCCTGCACCATGCAGGTTTGGCCGAACCAATCGTCAGCTACATCCGTGATTACATTGATACCGACAAACTGAAAGGATAAAAACAAAAATGTCATACGAAGAGTTCCGTAAACGTATTGATACCGCGCGTCAAATCCTCGTTGGCGCAGTGCCATCACCGGCTGGCCAGATAGATCAGATCACCTATGCGCTTATGTACAAGTTCATGAACGACATCGATGATCAGTCGGCAGCGCTGCCTGGAGGCAAGCGTATTTATTTTGCCGGTGACTACGCAAAATACAACTGGCACGAACTCATGAAGCCAGGGCTTGAAGCACACGAGCAACTAGAGCTCTATCGCCAGGCAATTCAGAGTATGAGTAAAAACCCAGGCTTACCCCCTCTGTTTCGCGAGATTTATCAAAATGCATTTTTGCCATTCAACTCTCCCAGTGTTCTGCGCCTGTTTCTGGGAGAGATCAATAAGTTTGATCATGGCGACAGCGACGATATCGGCGATGCCTATGAATATCTACTGTCAATTACCGGTGCGCAGGGCGACGTAGGGCAGTTCCGCACCCCGCGACATATTATTAAGTTTATTGTCGAAGCAGTGAATCCTACCAAGGACGATACAGCCCTCGACCCAGCCGTTGGTACAGCAGGCTTTTTGATCGCTGCTTACAATCATGTCAAGTCACAACATGACGGCAAAGACGATCAGGGTAACCCCAACGATGAAAAGCGATTGACTGCCGATGAACTTGAAAAGCTGCATCATAACTACCGTGGCTTTGATATCGACCCAACTATGGTGCGTACTGCTAGCGTCAACCTGTATTTACATGGTTTTACGAGTCCGGATATTCGCAATCACGACTCACTCAGCAGTGAAGATTACTGGAATGATAAATATGACGTGATCCTTGCTAATCCACCGTTTATGACACCTAAAGGTGGAATCCAGCCACACAAGAAATTCAGTATCACTGCGAATCGTGCTGAAGTGCTTTTTGTTGACTATATTGCAAGCCATCTCAAGCCGAATGGACGCGCCGGTGTGATCGTGCCGGAAGGAATCATCTTTCAGAGCGGAAAGGCATATAAAGAGCTTCGCAAGAACTTGGTAGAAAACTATCTCTACGCCGTCGTCAGTCTGCCGGCTGGAGTTTTCCAGCCCTATAGTGGAGTCAAAACTAGTGTACTGCTCATGGACAAGGAGCTAGCTAAAGAACGTGAGGATATCCTATTCGTGAAAGTCGAAAATGACGGTTATTCTAGCGGTGCTCAGCGCCGTCGGGATATACTGAATGACCAAATTCCTCAATCACTGGATTTCATCAAACTTTATCAAGCGAATTACCATCAAGACACGCCGAACAGTCATACGGTTTCACGAAAAGAAATTATTGAAAGTGATGATTGTAGCCTAAGCGGTGATAGGTATAAGAATGATCTGCTGAAAAATTTTTCAGAGTACCCATTGGTTAAATTGGATGATTACACTAACTATGTCCGAGGGCTGACATATAAAAAAATAGATGAGGTTGAGGATCAGGGGCATAGAGTGCTCCGTGCAAATAACATTAATCTGCAAGGCAATCTAAATCTCAATGAAATTAAACTAGTTTCACGCAATGTACGAGCGAAGCCTGACCAAAAGTTAGTCAAGGGGGACATACTTATATGCGCGGCAAGCGGCAGCAAGGAGCATATTGGGAAGGTAGCGTTCATATCGCAGGATAGCGAATACTATTTTGGCGGATTCATGGCTGCGATAAGGCCAAAAGAGGATCTCGATCCGAAGTATCTTTATTATCTACTAAATTCAGAGAGATTCAACGCATATTTGAGATCAGTCATAAGCGGTGCGAGTATTAATAATCTCAATGCTAAAATTCTTGGCAACTTTAAGATTCCACTCCCGCCAATTAGGATTCAGCGTGAGATTGTTTCAGAACTAGACGGTTATCGAGAAATCGTAGACCTTGCGCACAAGATGTCGCAAGTAAGAGGTATGGATATTGTAGTTGATCCGACCTGGGAACGGCTAGAGATAAATGAAGTGGCCGAACTAGAGTATGGCTATACAGCAACAGCAAAAGATGAGGGTGGTGTCCGTTTTATTCGCATTACAGACATTGATGATATCGGTTCAATTCGCGACAACGGCAAGAAGTACACTAACTTAACTAAGGAAGTTAAAAAGTACATATTAAAAGAAAACGACATCATAGTAGCGAGAACAGGAGCCACATACGGTAAGACTGCACTTTTCTTATCAGATGAACTATCTGCTTTCGCATCATTTCTAATAAGAATTAACTTTGATAAAACAAAAGTTTTGCCACAATATTACTGGGCTTATGCGCAGTGCCAAGATTACTGGCGTCAAGCACGGCAATTAGTGCAAGGGGGAGCGCAGCCACAATTTAACGGCAATGCCCTCAGAAAAATAAGGATACCTTTACCGAATTTGGATGAACAAAAAAGGTTGGCAAATGAATACAAGCAAGTCCGTAACCAACTGGTGGACCAGAACCTACAACTAGCCTCTCACTTCGAGAAAAAAATTAAGGATAGACTTGCAGAGATTTGGGGAGAGTAGCTCATGGACATCTCAATTTATCTTCCCTTGCAGTTTACCACTCAGGATGAGTCTGAGTACTGCGCTTTCATGACCGAGGCGTACAATAACTTTTCAGAGCAAGGTAACTACCATTTTGCCTATTTAGCTGCGCATATATTGTTGGTATATCAGATATATTTAAGGCTATGGCAACTAGCAATGATTAAACCCAGTAGGGTTATTGATGCGCTCAGCATGGCCCACTATGACAGCAAGGACGGCAAGCCTCACGGTGCAACGCTAACAGAAATTGTAAAAAACGCACGCTCTCCGATGACGTTTAAGATATTCAAAATCGAAGAAAGGATTTTCGTAAAAATACTAACCTTATTAGACAATGTTGACTACACACCATTCAAGAAAGCAGTCGACTTTAGAAATACGCTCGCCCATCCGAGTGGTCAACTTGCGTTAAACGACGTTTTAGAGTTTGAAAAGAAACTTGATAGCCTCCAAGAGTTAATGGAAATAACACATAGAGCTACGAAGTTGATACTCCGTGACTATCTCGTGGACGGCATGAAACGAAGCAGATATGCCCGACCGTATATACAAGAAGAAGTAGAGAGGGATATCGAACAGTCGTTTGTGAGTCCTCTGATGATGTCGGCCTATGATTGCGCATTAGTATCAGGAGCTATAGTAAACGGCACGAAGCTGGAAGTGCTAATTAAGGGCTACCTCAAGAAGCGTGCCGATGAGGGAGGCTATAATGACGAAGACTGACTTGCCGAAATACTACGAAACATTTATTCCAATTCTCGAAGTATTGCGAGACAAGAAAATCATTCACTACAACGACTTACGCAAGGCTGTACGAGACAAGTTTTATAGTGACCTACCCCAGGAAGTATTAGCAAAGACAACTAAGAGCGGCGATCTCTTAATTCTAAATCGGATTGGTTGGGGTAAGGCGTATTTGAAGCAGGCGGACATGGTACACCAACCGTCTCGGGCGATGGTGCAGATAACCGGCAAGGGACTCAAAGTTTTACAAAAAGGCTCCATTAGCCTTAAAGAGCTCAAGGCAGACCCTGATTTTCTTGCCCGCAGAAAAGTTCGGGAAATCCGCCCAGAATTTATGCAATCTCGCCACGAGGAGCAGACGCCGCAAGACATGATCGATACGGGCATGCAAGCTATTGAAGATGAAGTAAAATCCGACATTCTAGAAAAACTAAGATCAGTCGACCCTTATTATTTTGAAAAGATCGTAAATGAATTATTCGAGAAGATGGGTTACGGGGGAGCAAGCACCACTGTTAAGTCTGGTGACGGAGGTATCGACGGTGTTATTAATCAGGATGAACTTGGCCTCGAAAGATATATATACAAGCCAAGCGCTACAACGGCCACGACGTGCGCGAGCCAGAAATCCGTAACTTTATTGGCGCCATGAGCGGTGACACCCAAAAGGGTATCTTTGTCACCACTTCTTCATTTGATGCCAGAGCAGTCGTTAAAGCGGAGAAAGCCATTCATAAAATAATCCTAATCGACGGCTCGCAGCTGGCAGACCTTATGTATAGGCATGGTGTCGGCGTGCAGGTTAGCAATACCTATGAAATCAAATCTCTCGACGAGGACTACTTCGTATAGTAAAGCTTACTAATTCTTCTCGATCCTTTTTCAGCCTATTCCTCGGTCTGACCGCGATGCCAGTCTGGGTAAAATCCAGTACTTCCATTTTTACCCGCAAAAGTGGAAGTCACCTGTTTTCCGAAAGAAAATAGGTTCAGTAATCCTGCTATAAGATACACTAAGAGTAGTAGATCACTTTACCCCCCCACATGCTAAGGAGAACCAATGAAACAAAATAACCACATAGACCTCGTTGAATTTCCCGCCTCGTCACCTGAAGAACTGGAAGCAGCAGCTCAGTTTTTTAACAGTGTATTTGGCTGGCAATTTAAAAATTGGGCCGACACCTACCGTGACACGCATGACAGCGGCGTAACCGCGGGCCTCAATGCTAGTACTACGAAAGAGCAAACAATGCCTCTTGCGGTTATTTATGTAGAAGATTTAGAAGCAACCGAAGCCAAGATTACCGAGTCTGGCGGCAAACTAACGCACCCCATCACTCCGTTCCCAGGTGGTAGGCGCTTCGCCTTTACTGATCCTGCCGGTAATCAGCTGGCGGTATGGTCGGATAAGTAATTTAGGGTAGGCAACTGATGAAGTTGCCGGGAGTACAGAATGGACACAACAATCTAATCAACATCCTCTTTCCGAACAACCTGCGGAACGTCTGCTACGCTTCGCAGATAAAACGATAACTACCTGTGGCGTTCATCATGAGTTGGTTGGACTCGTCTGGATCTGTCTCGTTATTCTACCGCTCCCCATCGGCATCTTTCTTCTTCGTTTGCTTGGGATTCTTAGCGGCCCTTTTTAGTCTGTCTTTTGACTGAACAATTCTTCTGATCTCTGGTTCAATAATCTCTGTTTTTTGCTTTTCTACCTCTTCGTGGGGCGCTTGTTCCGGTACAGTATACTTATTAGCGTATCGTTTTCGTGATGTTTGCATAGCGAGTCTCGCAGCGTCATTGCTGCTAGCATCTTCGAGCACAATCGTCTCACCAGATAGCGGCTCCTGCGATTTCTGCGCCGCAACCCGCATATAGAAGTTATATGACGGCAAGCTGGCAATCTCGCCCTTCTCAATGTACGGCTCAAACAGCGGCAGTACGAGTTTTTCGTCCGATGGATTACCGGAACGGAAGCAAATAACCGTGCCGACGTTGGCAAGGATAATATTGACCATTTGCGCGTCGTCTTGCTGTGACGTGCTCTGTTCGGCCATGGTCAAATACAATTTGTACTTGCGTGCTTCGGATAACATTTGCACGAACGACGGAGTCGCAAAGTTTTGGAACTCGTCAACGTACACGTAAAACGGCTTGCGATCGGCTTGCTTGAGTCGAGCGCGTCGTAGCGACGCTAGTTGTATTTTGGCTAGTATGGAAATCCCGAACAGCTCGGAAGTATCTTCACCGAGCAAACCTTTCGAGAAATTACAGATTAGAATTTTACCGTCGAGGATTTCGTCAAAATTAATGGTCGAGCGCGGTTGCTCTAAAATGCGCTTAGCAGAAGCAGAGAACAAGAAGCGCCCAATTTTGGCCGTAATTCCGGCGGCCATTTTGACTTTCTGCATGTCGCCGGCTTTGCCGAGCTCTTGTTTCCAAAAGTTTTGCAGGTTCTTGTCGCCGATGTCCTTAAGCACCTGTTTGCGATAAGCCGGGTCGTTCAAAAGATCGTAGATGGTGAAAAGCGTGGCGTCTTTGACATATAGCGCCGTTTGGATCGCGTTCCGCAAAACGTACTCGATGCGGTGGCCGCCGCTGTCGTCCTCGGAGAAGATTTTACGGAAAACCGACACGACCGATTCGGTTACGATGTCTTTTTCGCGCAGTAATTCATCATCTTTCAGACCGGGTGTTAACTCGAGCAAATTTAAGCCGATCGGGTGCGCTAAGTCATCCGGGTTGAAATAGATAACGTCGTTGATGCGGTCTTTAGGAACGTAGCGCAACAGCGTTTCGGCCATATCGCCGTGCGGATCGACAACAGCTACACCTTTGCCATTTTGAATATCTTGCACAATGGCGTATTGCAACAGCGTGGTCTTGCCATTGCCGGTGCCGCCAAGTATAAAAACGTGTCGCTCACGCTCAGCGGTAGTTAATCCGACCTCAGTCCGTTCGCCGTGATGATTGTTTTGGCCGAGCACGACGTCGAACGTATTGTTTTTCATGCCCAGCGTTGCCGGAAGCGTACGGCTATGCGAGCGCACCACGCCTTCGGTTTTGATCGTGCCGTAAGGGAAGTGGTAGATGTTGGCAAGTTCGGAGGCCGCCAGCACATTGGAATCAAATATAAAGAACGACGGCATACTGTGCTCAAATTTGAACAGGCTAATCTTTTGTCCTAAATGCTTGAGCCGTTGCCGTGGAGCGCGTAACGCTTGCATGCCAGATGCACTGAGTGGCGCCAGTGAACTTGTGATGCCAGTAGACAATTCATACAGCCGCTGACTGCTTTCCGCAGAAACGAGCACACGAATGTCCGCCCGAAAAAGTGGTTGACTAAGTTTCGCTAGGATTTCAGCATACATTTCTTGCTCGGCAACGGACAGTTCCGGCGTTTCCTGAGGTATGAACAACGATACAACCAACAGCACAAGCAACAGCGATAGAGTCGCTTTTACATCACTTGTAATTAGTCCGTACAAAACAGCGATGATCCACACCCATATTGGCCGACTCCTTACAAAATAGAGGAGTTTATGATCAATAACCGCGTAGCCTTGGCTGTGTATTTTGCCGTAGAGCTTGTTCGTCCAATAGGAAAAGTGTGGCGCGAGCACGAGTTGCATGGTGATTCTTTCATCGGGTTGCAACTTGGTCATTGCACCGGTTATGTAATTGACGGGGTCGCTTTGGCTCAAATCTTCATACGACTGCAAGGGATAGGCGTAGTGACTGGCTTGCTCTATTTCAAGTATGCGAGAGTGCTGGCCGGAGCTTTTTTGTACTTCGGACGATTCGAGCACACGGAACTGCGCTTCGGGCAGATAAGAGGCGAGTTGGCGTTGTAGGGTTGCGCTGTCGCCTGGATGTACCCGAATGAGGTAGCGTATACCTTCTGCCCGCGTCGCATCAATCTCGATCGGCATAACTTCGTTTTTACTTATGAGTCGCCGCAGGATAGAGAAAAGTTGTTGTGTGGCGAGCGGTGACTTTTCGGTGTGCTTCGGCGGGGTTATTTCAAGAACGACGCTTGGTTGTTTGCGCATTTTCCAGAAATTCCACATACCACGTAGAGTTGTGTGAGCGGGCTCGAGTATCCAACGATATATTAAGTAAGCGATGGACGCCAAAAAGACGATACTAAGAACTCTTTCAAAAAGACTATGGCCAAGGAAATTCAGAAAATCAGTCAGAAGCATAACCACGTCACCATTTTACGTAATATACAAATCAATCGTAACTGAAGACTGGCGGCGAAGCAAACTGCGCGTTACAGAAGCGCACCGCTCAACAAGCGCCACTCTTTTTTGGTGTCGAATATCTCTTTGAGCTTGTCAAAGTTGGCGTCAGGGTCGAGCATCAACTCGGCTAGATCGTCGATTTCTTTAAGCTGCTTATCGGCGAGCTTTGAAAATTCATGTACGCGCACCAATTCGGGAAGGTGCAGGTAAATGTTTTCGTCGTTCATGAGGGAATGAAAGTCATAGAAAAGTGACCACGCAACAACCATTGCACCACGAAAGTCGCCCGCATTATAGAAGTAGTCTGGCTTTACTTTGCCGACACGCACATCGAGCCACGCTTTAGCGGGGAAGTCGAACGTACCTTCTGGCATATCGTATGGATCAAAATCTTCATTAAGGCTCAGGCTGCCGTCAACGTCAATCGTTATCCAGCGTCCTTGTTCGTCGCTCCAATACTGATTTATCCAATGGTCGTCACTTTGGCCTTCCTCAAAGTAGGGCGCATTGCCCGAACGAACACGAGCCGGAATCCCCTTGGACTTTAAAATTGCAGCCATCAAAATGCTTACGGAACGACAGGTGAGAATAGGTCTATTTTCAACCGCTCGATCCATGACCAAACCTCGATTATCCATGCGGTATATCTCGGCGAGTATGGCCGCCGCTGTCGGCAGGACATCATCATCTGGCTGTCTCCACCAAGGCACCTTGGTCATATCGCCAAACCGTAGATCGGCGTTCGTGCCCGTATTACCGGCAGCAAGGGTAGTACGGTGGATAATGTTATTGCGTACGAGCAAGCCAAGTTCAGCGATATCATTCGGCAGCTCAATCAGCTCTTGCTTGTATAAGCCTGGGTAAGTGAACGTACTAAAAGTTAAATAGTGCTCCCGAAGTTTAGGGTCGAGGCTGGTCATTATAAACCTTTGAACAATTCAGCGATCGGCACACCCAACGATTTCGCCAAACTCTGCATCGTAGAAATGCGCGGCCATTGCCGTCCTTGCTCAATATAAGCAACGGTTAGCGCTGTGACATCGGCTTTCTCTGCGAGCGATTCTTGGGTGAAGCCTTTGGCACGACGGATTTCGGCTAAGCGTTTGCCGAAGGCGGCCAAGTATTTTGTTTCTTTTGAACTTCTCATAGGTCAAGCGTATATAACTGTGACTACTAGTAACACTTAGTACTACTAATAGTTTGACGAATATGTTATGTTAAATAACAGGTAAAACTATTAGAGTTAGTAATAGACATGAGTGTAATAAATTTTCCATACAATAAACTAAAACCGGACTATGTAGTTTGTGCGTTATGTGGCCAGACTATTCCATTATCAGACGCAACAATCGGGCCACTAAACGCCACAGGCGAGGTAAGTTTACTGTGTAATGGCCATTTGTGGGACGGCCCCAAATTTATTAATGATCTTGCCGACTATTTAGCCAAGGAACGCGACAAGTTTTTAGTTGGTAATGGCTACAGCCTAAAGCAATTTGGGGTAAAGCCCTAATGTACGCGCTTTATACGGAACGGCGCGAGATCAATGGCAAGAATCTTCTTTCGTGGGATTTAGCGCATCATCTCTATTTACGTTCGTCGTGCGGCAAAGTGATCGTTGTGACGGATAAACCTACGGAGTTGCTTGCGGCAACGCGCAAACAATGGCTTAAGCTAATGCGCCAGGTTATGCGCCAACGATCCAGTACGTTAAATGTCGTACGCTTAGCAGAGCTAACGAATCAGATTACTCATATGCAAGGTTTACAGTTTTCGGCCAAACAGCCAAAAGACTACATGGATGCAGACGTAACGTTTGCGACGGCGGACGACCTCATAAAAGTTGCGCCCATCTGCCGCACGGCCTACATAACGCACGAGATTGATGCGGAGAAATTGCACATGCTCACAAGTTGGATGCCGGAGAGCGGGGTAGTGGTAATTTATACGCGATTGAAATTATTGGTAGTTAATGCCCATGGAAAGGATTTAAAAGATGGCGCAAACGCTCGAACAGCAAATCAGAAGAGTTATCAGACAGCATTACGGTGAAAACCTATGGATGTACCGCGACGACGTAAACTATCGGGACGGAACTAAGGATTTCGTGACAGATGTCGCTAAAGCGATCAGGGGCGAGTTGGAGTATTTGAGCGACTTGCCCAACCCAATAGCGAAATATTCAAAGCTTAGTAGCACTGACAGGAAACTGGGCCAGATTATATGCGAATTGCGAGCCAGACGTGATGTTTCCCAGGAGCAGCTTGCTACCATCACCGGCTTTAGCATCGAGTTTCTTATTGCCCTGGAGAAGGGCCACATCGTTCCGGCAGCGAGCGTATGGGGAACGGCCTACCACGCGCTAAATCCAACTAAAAAAGAGAATAAAGAGTTAATGAAAGACTTTGCCCGAGACAAAACTCCTGAAGAAATGGTCAGGGAAGTGGTGGAGCTGTATTACGGTTGGAATCTTTGGGCATTCAAACCGGGCGGGAGTTACGAGGAGGCGATTGAGCCGTTTATAAAGTCGCTGGCGGCGTTAGCCCATATCTGAGGATGAAGTGAAACAGGACTGTTACTAGAGAAGCCGGTCTCTATTCTATAAATTCCGTAAGTACTTCATACGCAAATGTGACATGCCCAGGTATATATTCGGCGGAATTGATCTCAAAATGTAAGGTATACTCATGCACATGAACGTAAGAAAAATTGTACGAGATGGCCGCGAATGGGAAATCCCTGACGCTTTTTATCGGATTTCTATAAAAGTCCTCATTAAAAATCCGGATAATAAATTGCTGGTCGTTCAAGACACGACCAATGGAACCTGGGAGGTCCCTGGTGGCGGATTAGACCACGGTGAAACTATCGAGCAAACGGCGAAGCGAGAAATTCAAGAAGAGCTGGGTGTTGTGCTAACGGAGTGCGAGAATGAGCCGATAGCCATTACGCTTGGCGAGCACCCCAATAATTACCCGACATTGATGTTATATTACCGCGGAAAATTATCAAGCTACGACTTCATGCTTGAAAAGAAATTTAACTCAAACTTCGTAACTCAAGAGGAATTCTTGGAGCTTGTTATGTTGGATGACGAAGCTCCGATTAAGAAACATGCTGCAAAGATTTGGTGAATCTACTATTTATTGCGAATCTCAACGTGTTGGATTTTGCCGTCATGGACGATGACATATTCTATGCCGGAGCTTTCAGTCTTTTCGCCGCTTGGCGTTTCGGCAACGAAGGTATAGTCAAACTGAATAATCCCGGGCTTTACTTCACTAACCGAATTCACCGCCCAATGCAAAGAGTGAAACTTGCCATGAAAGTTCCTCTGCATTTTCAGGATTTCGTCCTTACCCAAATAAAGTCCGGTAGTTTGGGAGCTATAGGTTGTACTGTCGGTGAAAAGCGACGCAATGCCGGTAAAGTCACTCTTATTGGAAAGATCAAAGTAATGTTGAGCGATTTCGAGATTTGTCATAGGTTCACTATAGCAAAAGACGCCCATGCGAGCGTTGTTTGCTTGACAAAATGTTATATCATTTCCTGGCATGGGAGACGTCCCGCGTTGGAAACACTTTGTTGACGGGTTTCATTCAAGTCGGTCAAAGATTAGAAAAGTTTGGCTTACCTACTTTAGGAGTGGGCCATTATTCTCGGCATTAGAGACTTACTTGCCGATTCCGATCCTAACGAACAAGCTCTCTGAAGGAGGCGTTAATTTGTAGTCGTGGATATTGTCCTGGGGAATCCATTTGAGCGTTGGTAAATCATCACTTGGATTAAGCGGAATTTCTTCAGCATTCCTATCAAGCTCAATACGGTAGACATTAAACTTCATATAACAGAGCACCGTCTCGCCGGTGTCTTTAAGAGTTTTCTCGGTTTGCCCAGAGCCTTGATCGTCGGCAAGTATAATGTAGCTGTTAGAGATATCGATACCTGTTTCCTCGAGTATTTCTCGTCGCAAGGCATCTTCTTTTGTCTCGTCAGACTCCACGCCACCACCGGGGAGGTGCCAGCAGTCTAGATATACACCACCGCTTTTAGGGTCTTTCATCCCCATAAGAAGCTTGCCGTCTTTGGAAAAAATCAGGCCGGATACGATTTCTCGGCTAATTGTTCTCATAGGCATAATCATAACACTAGATAGTACCTGTCTGGCAGAGGATTAAATTCTCACTTCTATCGACTATGTAAGCATCGTTGCCACAAAACTTAAAGAGCGCGCTTTGGACATAGAAGATAAGCTAATCCTTTGGAAAACCATGTTGTTTGGCAACTGTTCGAACGCCCTGAATGTTCTCAAAGTTACGCTTCTTGCCTCGAACCTGAACGGCAAGGTGCCGCACCGAAATTGACGGATTAAAATGGCGACGCAAACCTCGGTCTTCTAATCGATAAGCGAAATCCTGCGCCTCCTGAAAGCGTAGTTTCTCGCTGAATCCACCAACAGCAGCAAACGTATCATATGGTACAAGGATATTGGCTTCGGAAACACACCACACATCACGCTCAACCGGGGTAGTGAATAGATTCGGAAACTCGGCAAGCATATCTGCGAGTAAGCCATGAACATTCTTTGCTAATGCCGGTCGGTGACCGGCAAGTGCACCAACTGCGCCTTGCAAAGCAACTTTAAAACACCATGATAATGAGATACGAGGGTTGTAATTGTGCATATATTGTAAGCCGTCGGCGTTTACTATCAGGCCGCCGACTTCTCCTATACTTGCATCGGTGAGCGCTCGTCTCGCCTTTATAGGCGCATCTTTCGTTAGTAGCTGGACATCAGCGTCCATAAAATGCAAAATCGAACCCGCTAGGCGTTTTGAATCGGCTTCAAGGATGCGGTTGCGATTTCTGCCAGCGCCCACATTTTCTTCGCCTGCAATGAGCGTAACTTTAGAGCCGAATGGCTTAAGAACTTCCTCAATATTACAGTTGGATGAATCGTCATCGAGCACATAGGTAGCCGTATAATCTTGCTCTAATGTCTGATATAGCAACGGCACAAGCGTTTGTGGCATATTAAAATGGGGGATGACTGCAATGACGGGCCGCGGGGAATATTCAGACATAGCTTTGCTAAATTTTTATCTCCTAGGATTGATAAACTTCATATCTTACAGAAATAATAACAGGGAGATAGGACTCGAACCTGGCTTGGCGTAATGTACTACTCAACCCGTGCTTTTTCTTCAACTCATCAAGAGAGCGTTGAAACGCGCAGTTCGGCGGACAAGTCTCAGGGTGCGCCTTGACATGGCGCAGCATTTTAAGCACGGTCGGCCTAAGTAAGCCGTCCTCAACCTGCAAGTAGTATTCGATGAGGTTCAGGCCTAATGCATCGGCGCGCTTTTGTTCCTCGGCCATGAATTGCTTGATCCATTCTTCTTTTGGTTGGGTTTTGCTCACTGCTGCATCTGCCATCTCTTTATCCCTCCTGATTTGACTTGGATTTTTTGAAGGCTTTCAGTAATTCCGGCAGCTCGTCAGGGTTGAAGCGTCCTGTCCGGCGATAGCCGAGTTTAAGATACTTTAGAAATTCAGTAGCGTATTCCCGTGTGGCATTCTCCGGCTCGAAAACACGGAGGTAATTGAGCATGCCATCGATGTCTTTGTCGTTGATCTCGTAGAACTCTTCCATAATAATGCGCCCACTATACACCTAGTTGCCTCGATTATCCATGATAAACTGGGTGCTCTTGTTCGGGCCAGCAGATTTTTGGTCGTACATTTCACATTTTGTATCAGTGTACTTGAAAAATAGGGAGAAATAGTGTATAAAATACTACATGAGAGCCATACAACGTGTTCGGAACCTTAGAGACGGAGAGCGCTGCTGGATTGCGTACGCCGGTGAGTACATGGGCCTTGATGGCAAGGAGTATCTGATGAGCAATCCGGAAGCTGACTTAATCGCTTCATTGTATAATCTTAAGTCGGCAGATCTTCAGTTTGAGTTTTTTTGTTTTGCCTATCTTTGGAACAACCTCGATCTTATAATTCGTTTTGAAAAGGATAAGTATGAGTTAGCCGCCAAGCGCTACATGGAACTACGTGAAAAGTTTGAACGTCCATGGAATACTCAAGCCAAACACATTTTTCCAATTAAGCCCTTTGAATATGACCATGCTTTTACCGAGGACGGCGACCTGGACATTGATACAATGAAGAAGTTCTTTGATTTGTATACCAGGAATGACTTTGTCCTTTACAACCGCGCTATTTATGACGAGCCTCAGTACGAGCATCTTGCAGATAAGTTGTCTCCTCTAAAGTCTGATCTTGCATATTGAGCTCTTCAAGCTGCTCGCCAAACCGCTCCAATCCATCCCAAAATTGTTTCGCCGAAGGTCCCCGCAGGCGTACCAACAAAAATGCCTCACGCTAGTGGGGCATTTTTGTTGGTCCTGTCCAGGAGTGCATGAGAACCGTAGGAGTGAGCGATAGCGAACGGCAGGTTCGGCGCAGCGAGGACATGCGCAGAAGCAGGCTTCGAGCATGGCCGAGCGGAGAAGGGCGTAGCCCGCTATCCTCTCGGGTGTACCAAGCACAGATTATAGATATGAAGACGACCGCTCTCGGTCGTCTTTTTTACCTCCCGATTTGTGGAGCGAGTTCGCATCCTATATGGTTTATGGTCTGTGTTCGCAGGGTTGACTTTGCATTTGTATAACTTCTGCTCTAAGGCGCTGCCTTCTATTTATAAACGACATTGACTCATGAAGCAGATTATTTTAAATTTGAGTTCATGAACGCTATCAGTGAGATACATGAATATTCAACGGCAGAGTTTTTGGCGAGAGAGGACGAGTTCTCACAAAATTCACTTGCACCCTACTTAGAGCAGGCTCGTCTCGCTATATATGGTACTGATAGCGGCATAAGCGACGCTATGGTCACTCGGGTTAGACGCCACAGATTATTGCTTGAGGATAAGGAAGCTGAGTTTTTAGTGCTCCGACCGGATCTAGAGGCTGAATTTACGCATGCTAACGAGCATCAAATAGCCATGACTACGTCATCCACTAATTTAGACTACTTCATGGAGCACGGTATAGGCTACGAGTTTGACACGGAAAAACTAGAATATGCTCGTGGTATTGCTGCGAACGTTGACGATAAGACGGCTATGCAAGCACTTATGCGGGAGAAGTTACTTACACTAAGTGGTTTCGATGGGGTGAGCATGAATTTCATGTTCCATGACGTATTGGACCATGCTTGGCTTTTTAACTTTATGCGGGAACAGGGTCTCAATCAAAAATATGCTGATTTTGTAACTGCGGCAGGCAACCCTTTCGCAGGGCATCTTATGAGCAGGGAGTCCGAGCTACTTAGTGGAATTGGGTTTACCTCTAGGCGATTTTTATCTGATGAGACTTATTACGGTAGCCTGGCAATGAAACCCGAAAACTTGGTTGACCTGTTACATGCTCAGGGTGCACGTGACTCGCGAGTCGAGGAAGCGGCTGACTATGTCGTAGGTGGTGAGAGGGCTGCAGCTTGGGCTGGATTCGTTGTCAAGGCCACAGTCAGTAATCTTATATTGCAGCGAGAGCGCTGGGGTGGCGTAAAAGAGCTGGTGCATACTGCGGATGGCTATAAACCGACTGGCAACATCCTGTCCTTAACGGATCCGAGATATCTGGCGCTTATTGTAGAAACGACGCGACTTTTGGCCGAGCATAAGGATGAATATATGACCCAAGAAGTAGGCTTAACTGCTACGGCTGAAGATATACTACAAAAATTCCTCGATGGTGGCGCAGCGGCCGGTAGTGTTGCAATCATTCAGAGCATTGACCTTGATGACAAAAATGCCATGAAAAAATTCGGCTTGTCTACAAATCATTTCGCAAACAACACGAATGGTTAATTCAGTCCAAGAGATCAACCCGGCAGCAATAAAGGCAACACTTTATGAAAACCTGCCTATATGGGCAAACGAGCTGATTACAAGTGATCGCTATGTTAATCCTAGTGACCCGTACAGGCAGGAATTCGCCGACAATCCTGACAGCCAGTCGATGCACTCTGATTGGCATCAGTGGGGTATCGTGGGACATACGGTGATGGCAGGGGAGGCTTTTGATGCAATGGTGCCAAAGTTGCTGGCTGATAGGGTAGAAGCGGGTCCAGCCAATCGGCTAAAACTGCACGAAGAAAATGTAGATGGCATAAGTAAATGGGATTTGATGGGAATTGCGGTAGTCACTCATGACTTTGGTAAATTTACTAAACGGCAGCATTTGAAAACGGGCAAAGGTCCGGTATTCGGTTTCGGAGAGCATGAAGCTGAGTCTGGCGCAATCGTTAGGGCATGGCATGACAGATTTACACAACTCGGACTAACTGATCGGCAGGTTGAGTATGTCGCCCGCTGTGCAGAGTTGCATTTTGAACTTGGCAAATTGCGAGTAGCAGCCCAGCAAAGCGGCAGCGGCTATACGATTGCCGCAACGACCACGCCAACTTTTAAAGGTGCGGCTCAATCTATAGGTGAATCACATGCAGATTTCCGAAGAGAGATAGGTGTGATATTTCTTGCTGATAACCTTGCGAAAACAGATGTACTTACAGGTCTTGGTGCACGTACCGATATAGATAACGAAGCGCGTTATGCATCAATGGAAAAGGACATCGTAACAAGAGGGCTTTCGAGAGCGCTTATCCCGGCAGTGCGTCAGGTAGCCGTTAACATGGCTGTTGGTACCGAGTACTTAAGGCTAGTTATGGACTAGCGCTATTTTTGAATATTTTGCCCGGGACACTTTTTGCTTTATTATTTGAGCATGCCTCATTTAAGTGTTATTCGACATTCGCTTACAGTTGCCAATGAGCAAGGACTTCTCATGGGCTCGGTACTGAATAGCCCATTATCAGAGAAGGGCAAGGCACTGGCACGAGCCAAGGGACGAGCCCTAAAAGCAAATGGCTACATGCCAGATAAGGTGTATACCTCTCAACTTTTACGAACAAAGCAAACTGCAGAAATAATCCTCGATATACTAGGATCCGATGTACAACCAGTAGAACTGGAATGGTTGAACGAACGAGACTTTGGAAAGTACGATGGACGTCCGCTGAAAGAACTACTCGACGGATTCGATGAGTACGGACCCAATCCGCCTACGATCGAAACAGTCGAGCATTTTGTCGAGCGTATTATAAGGGGTCTCGAGCGCATAAAACAGGAATCGAATAGCTTCACGCTCATTGTAACGCACAGCAACACCATTAATGTTATGAAGGCAGTTCTGTTTAATCCTAAGAATGTACAGAGATATTGGGAAACTGATAATCCAGAGTATTGTGAAGGTTTTAGTCACATTTTTTAGATTGACTCGTGGCTACCCAAGCACATATTATATGGTAACCCAATCATGACCAGAGTATTTATCGAGGGGTTGCCGGGTGCCGGTAAAACCACAACTAGTAAAATTCTCACGCAAAAAGGACTTCCTGTCGCTCGAGATTTTGGTCTCGCGCAAGGTGCCGAAGATTATCCGGGTAATGGCACTAGTGTCGATGAAATCCTAGCCATTGACAACTGGTTTATAGATCAAGAAGCCGAGCGCATGAAATCGGACGTAGGCATTTTTGATCGATCATATCTTGGTAATCTCACCTACGCTTATGCATATAGCCGACTCCTAGGACTAGACTCTTTAAAGCCAACGACAGAAAAATATAAACATGCTATCGAGATTGGTAAACTCGCATTGCCCGAAGGGCTCGTATATATTGATGTAGACCCCGAGCTCTCAATTAAGCGCCAACACCAGCGTGTGAGCGAAGGAACGCCGTTATTAGAGGAATTCTGGCGTGACAAAGGTTTCCTTCAAGATTTGCGTGATTCACACGTTGCATTATTTGAGGCCTGTATCGATATGCCTATAATTACGCTTGATGGCGAGATGAATTCCACTGCCGTAGCACGCGATATCGCATCTTTTTATATTTCACTCGAGTCAACGCCACCAACTTCAGAATCCCAACTACTTTTAGATGCGTACCTTGCAAACCTAGAGAAACTGCATGATCTTTAGTGCGATAGTTATACTATCATTCTTAGCTATAAACCTGCTATACGCCTGGAATGTCTTTCATAGTCGTCATTATTTACTGAAGCATAAGGTTATCAACAAAAATAAAAAAAATGCCGTCATCCTACTGATACCCATGTACCAGGAGACTAAGATTGTGGCTCAAACATTCAAATATTTTTACGAGGTTTCGCGTAGCTGCAATGTAAAAGTTATTTTTGTAACTACAGAATTAGAAGGTAGTGTTGCTGACAATCAGACTCACCTGGCACTCAGAAAACTAGTCGGTAATAAAAGGAGTATTTTATTAGAGCACTACTCAGAGGCGCATGGCTCGAAAGCGCACCAACTTAATATGGTGATGGAGAAGTACAAAGACCAAACAGATTACTTTGCAGTATTTGATGCCGATTCCCGCCCGGATGTCCGCGGGATACAGTATGTGCAAGGAGCGGTACAAAGAACTGATGTATTTCAAATGCCAAGCACATATTTACCCCACCCCACAAACGCGTTGGCAAGCCAGACAATGGCAGTGTTTCAAACACGTTGGTCGTATTGCTTTGAAATTCCAAGGTGGCTAGCCTGGCAATCCAATCCCGGAGATTCACATATTATGTATACCGTTGGTCATGGGCTATTTATACAAAATAGTATTCGCTTCTCAGAAAAAACAATCGCAGAAGATCTGGAGTTGGGCTATCGACTGGCCGCCCAAGGCGCCACACTTTCAATTGTGCCATTCTTTGATTACGCGCTTGTGCCTCAAAGATTTATAACGGCGGTCGTACAATCGTCACGCTGGTATTACGGCGAGTTGCTAGCACCGGCTATTTTCTGGCGATACGCAACAGATGCTCGCACTAAACACCGTGCTGCGTATGGCTATCACAGCATCATTCGCTATGTACAAATTCTACTTTGGATGCTTGGCCCGATACTTGTTATAGTAAGTTTAATTCTTGCATTACCAAATATTTACTTATTTTCACTTGGACTGGTAGTTATTTGTCTGCATTGGCTTCTACATTTGTTCATCTGCCGGTATCAACATGCCTCTTACCGATCACTACTTCTGATGCCAGTTAAGCTGGCTGTTAATGGGCTTGGTCCTATGCTATGCGTGATCTACATTTTGCTCGACATAATGAAAATGAAAGAATTTCGGTTTGTAAAAACTGAACGCTGAGATAGTCACATTATGGAGTGTTCGTTGCAAATTTAGCGTTCCGTGCTTCAATGGAAGCTTGCACGAAGCGTGAGTCGCCACCTAATAATAACGCTAAGAGGTGGGCGTCCTCGGTGGCAAAATCTTCGTAGCAAATCAACCCATCCTTTTGTAGCGAAACGAACCTTTGATGCATGTATGTAAAAAACTTCTCTCGTGCCTGACCACTTAGCCGTGAGAGATTCCATGAAAATGTTTCAAACTTTACCGCTTGTAACTTGCGCTCGATCTTTGCCATTCGATCCGGGTAATTTTCCATATAGCGTTCGAAGTTTTCATATTCATCGCAAACTGCGAACACTTTGTCATTGGAGTGAATTGAAGAGCCGTCGTTATCACGCCGGTAGTGGACGTAGGCATCGTCTGTAAGCCATACTTTATCGGAAGTTGCCAGCGTTTTTAAGTTGAACACTGTATCCTGAAACGCGGCACCTGGAGAATCCGTGAATACAATCTCTCGTGAATCAAGAAATGTTCGTGCGTATATCGCCGACCAAATCGATGGCTGCGATTTAAAAATTGCGAAATCATCGGTCGGCGCGATTAACTTATTTGCATCGGCTTTTGGTATGATATCTGCTTTACGCGACACGCCATTGGCATGTTCAAAAAAGTCAGACTTAACGATTTCTGCGCCATTCCTTGTGGCAATCGCAAATAGATTTTCAAACATTGTTGCATTTGCAAAGTCATCAGATTCAATAATCCCGATGTAGTCCCCATTCGCGCGTTCAAGTCCCTGGTTAAGTGAATCGCCGTAGCCACTGTTAGTTTTATCGAATACTGTAATGCGAGGATCTTTGCGTGCTGATTTCTCGATAATTTCCATAGAGTTGTCTGTGGAACCATCGTTAATACATACAATTTCAATACTTTCCTTAGTCTGGCTTAAAAGTGAATCGAGGCATGTCGAGAGGTATTGCTCGGCATTGTAAATTGGTACCAGAACTGTGACTTCAGGTGAACCATGGGACATTCTGCTATATTACTACATTATGTGTTTGCCATCTGATAATTTCTCATGCGATAATCTATGATACTGATTGATGTGATCTAGGGTTAGGGGATACATTTTGTCTTCATGATCTATAGAGAGCATAGATCGGAAGTTATGTTTGGCTGCGTGCGGCAATGACGATGTAAAGCCTTGGGCGCAACATGATTAGCCGTAGCAATTACTAAAAGTGGCCGCCCAGCTGAGCAATTATGATTAGACTACCCAACAACTCGCTACTCAAATATCAAAACGCAGATTTCAGGGTTACCGAGGTCTCGCTGCTCAATTCTGACAGCACCACTGACCCTGCGGGCATGCGATTCACACTCGTGACGATAGCTAAGGAAGGCTATACGACCTTTGAAGCAATAGATGTATTGGCTGCTTTTTTGCGGGTGCCTCGTAGTGATGTCCACTGTCAAGGATTGAAAGACGAAGATGGCATTACTGAACAGCTCATTTCGTTACCGTCAATTTTAGAAACCGTACGTATAGAGCAATTTAATGCAACACATAAAGCTATGGAAAAGGGGTGGCTGAAGATAACCCAAGTGAGATATTCGGCTCGACCCGTCAAGGAAAAGTTACTTCATGGCAACATATTTAGCCTAAAGATCAGGAATTTGTCTGAACCTGATGCCGCTCAAATCATTAGGAGATACGGTAATTCAGGTGACTTTACGTTTCTGAATTATTATGACCAGCAGCGTTTTGGGCTACCGGATGGACCGTTTGTTGCGCATAAAATCGGTGAAGCAATCGTTAAGGGAGAATGGGATGTAGCCGAAAAGCTCTACCTGGCATCGGGTAATAAAGAACTTGACGCTCCGAATACTGTCATGGATGAAGGTTCGTACATCAATTTAGTAGACAATCGTAAGCTCAATTTCTTTTTAGGCGCATATACAAGTTATGTCTGGAATAAGAAACTTTCCAACCTTATGGCGCATCGTCAATTTGAAATCTTTCCGGGTTATACCGTAAGCTTATTGGATGTTGACCGGCCAACACCTACCTTGCTGCACGCCGAGGCATTCACCAGGAGTGATGAGGGAAAAATATCAAAGCGCCTGAAACATCGCGCCGTATTTACGAGCACGACAGTGTACGTCACCGACATCGATGACGATGAGTATTTTATTGGCAAGAAGGTAGTTACGGTCCAATTTCTATTACCCACAGGTTCATATGCTACTATGCTCGTGAAGCAACTTATGGAGACTTTGACGGAGAACAAGGTATAACAACATGCCAGCAGAAATCTTTATAGCAAGACACGGCCAAAACGAAGATAATGCCAATGGCATACTCAATGGGCATAGGGATTTACCGCTAACTGATCTGGGAAGGCAGCAGGCGCGTGATTTGGCCGATGGAATGCATGCGATTGGGCTTACGTTCGACACAGTTTACAGCTCACCTTTGGATAGGGCTGTCGAAACGGCTAGAATAGTATGCGGTGCACTCGGTATAAAATCGGAACCTGAGGTTATTCCAGAGCTCATTGAACGTGACTTTGGAATTATGACAGGAGTATCTAATACCGAAATCGAAGCTCGTTGCGCACCCGACATTATTAAAACTGAAACCATCACATACTACTTACAACCAGAGGGCGCGGAAACTTTTCCAGAATTGATAGAAAGAGGCCACGGAGTACTTACGCATGTACGTTCACTAAGGACGGAAGGTCGCATTTTATTGGTCTGCCATGGTGATATCGGTAAAATGATATATGCCGCTGCTACAGGAAAGCCCTGGGAAGACGTATTAAGGAACTTTCATTTCGGTAATGGCGATCTGATTGAGGTTAGTTCAACTGATGAGGCGCATGTAGTCAAGTTGCCGCAGCATAATGTATAGTTAATCCGATATTGTTCACGGTAAGCTGTTAAATGATTTTTGAAGTTTTGCCATAGACATAAAATATCCGGATAAAGTTGGCTCCCCCTTTTATCACTGAGCGTACTAACATACATGCCTCACGAAAGAGGGGCTTTTATGTTGGTACATACTTTTTGTGAAACGCATGTGTAGGCGAGTTCCAAGTGAACGCCGAAAACTCGACAAACACAACTTCGTTCCTTTATATAGTATATTAGGTTCTACGGCTACTGACGGTAGCGAGAGGTCATGACAAAAGACGACAAAACGATTCTCACATTCCTAAAATCACAGCCAATGGCAGCTATTTCAACCATTGCGCCCGGTTCATTGCAACCTGAGTCGGCACTCATAGCATTTACTCAGACAAATATGCTCGAAATAATCTTTGAAACATTTGTTGATACTCGCAAATGGCATAACCTGCAAAAAAATCCAAAAGTGTCATTAGTAATTGGTTGGGATATAAAGCATTACGTAACTGTGCAATACGAAGGTGTAGCGGTTCCCGCTAAAAATGACGAGCAATCAGAAGCCTACATACAAGCTTTTTTGGCAAAAGATACTCCCTGCACGGAAAAGTTCTTGCGTGATCCAAGGGTCCGTCTATTTAAAATTACCCCCACATGGATTCGCTACTCCTATTACACGAAGAAAACCCCGCTCATTATAGAACGGTCTTACTATAAATAGGCGGATTCTCCGTAGTATTGCCCAGATTAATATAATACCATACCTGATACCTATGACGATGATACTAGGAATGTAAACACCGCCCCAATGAGCGGTGTTTACATGTCACTTGCTGCCCTAAAGTTTGATAGCAAACTTACAGACTGCAAAGGTGATGGCCAGTAGGACAAAGAATAGTCCTAACCCAACTGGTGAGCCCCAGCTAAACCAAGAGCCCCAGGCGCGCCAGTGACTCCAATGGTCTTTCGACAGCTCCCGCCAGTTCTTGTACACCTCTTGTTCGATGCGCTTTTCTTCTTCTTTGCGATCGGCCATGTTGATCTCCTTATTTAGTAATCGACCAGCCTGTGTTCAGTGATACCGCAAATCTGTTTACGCCATTGGCAAATGGCCAGACCGCTAAGCGGATTTATTCCAGTCTATTGTACATCTTTTCTGATCAAACTCAATTATTGTGAAGCATACAGGATTAATTCATACGATACGCCACTCCATTAAGCTTTGAGAATTTATAATCTGTCCACCAGTTCGAATCCGCTATGGCGTATAACCGATGGATGATAAGCTACAAGCATGAAGCAACAAATTACCACCGGCGATACGAAATCAACGCATATTTTGTCACAGGGAATTATCAGTAATGGACTTATTTTTGTCTCGGGACAGGTACACTGCGATGCCGACCTGCAACTCGTGGGCGATACGACCACAGAAAAAGTTACTCAGTGCATGAAAAATATCGAAGCTATTTTGAAAGCTGCCGATGCGACCCTTGATAACATCGTGAAAGTCGTGATCTATGTCACTGATATGGCAATCATGCCCGAACTCAACGAAGTGTATCCGACTTTTTTCAATGATGTGCTGCCGGTGCGTGAGGCAGTCTGCGTAAAAGCGCTTCCGCTCGGCGCAAGTCTTGAAATAAGCGTGATTGCCACTCAGTAATAAGGGGCCGGCTGATGAAACTCCAAAAAAAGCAGAAGCTCGTATCGTTCGTCTTTGTCTTGGTATTGCTCATCGTTGCCTTTTCCATGTATTGGCTTCATCAAAGCAACAGTCCGTTGGCTAATGCCACGTACGGCTTCAAATATCTGGAGCCGAAAAAGTTGCCGCCCGGCGTTAAAATTGTTGGAAAACGGATAAGCGTTGCAAGTGAAGCCGGAAAAATATATGGCGTGCAAGCCGAAATAAACTTGCGCCCGGTAGATTGGGTGTATGCAATCCGTGAGTCAAAAGATGATGGCACGACCCCTATTGCTACTGCACAAAAGTACGGTCCAAACAGCGTGAAGCCTACATGCAGCCAAGAAGGCGCAGCGAAGCATTCTTACCGTCTTTGTCACTGGATTGACTACGGCACAATACAAGTTTATGAAGTGAAGTTTACACAAGACGGCACCTACATAGAAGCGGAAATACCTTTGGAAACAAAGGGCCAGATCTCGATTTCGTCGCTTAATGACTTTGTCGACTCATTTGTTCCGGCCAAACCACCTGGTGATGTCATTGACGGTATTTAGGAGCGCTAGTTTCTATATGAGGTGGATAGTGTCTGGTATTCTGAGAGAGCATTTTACCTTACGATTCCCACTCGTGATGTCTAAAAATCTGTCCAATACTCCGAGCGCCGTCAAAGAAAACATCATGCTCTACAACCTTTTTTTCCGTCCATGACGTGCTAACTGCGCGGTTATCACCTATATAAAAACCGACATGTTCATACCATGCACCTTCTAACTCAACCGCATCCCAGATAATGACATCGCCTGCTTGCATATCTTCCACTTTCCGCCATCCTGAATTATGCAAATCTGCGACAGTGCTTTTTACTGTTCCGTGAACTCCAGAATGTTTACCGAAAAGTGTTAAGACCGAGCTTACGTAGAAGGCGCAGGAATTACTTCCATCTGACAGGGCATCCATCTCGATACCATCAGCTGTTTGAATATAAAAATTCCTGAACATTTCTGTCCCTACAGAGTTATGGATGAGTTGTAAGTATGTCTTATAGTAGAGCCGTTTTGGTTTTTCTTCGCTGGTATTGGCTGTCGTCTGCATGCGTTTAAGTATAACTGAAGCAGGCGCCCCCTGTCATGGCCGGTTACTTCTGCGACGCTTCAGCTCCTCATTGCAAAATGTTTGCTGATATGCTGTAATATATGATCTGGATGCAGCAATGAAACTATACACACCAGAAGCACCCGCACCTTGGATCGGTACTGCCGAGCAGAAATTTCGTGAGATGGGCGCTGCGGATTTCCCTTGTCCAGATAACGACGTTGATCCTCGTCTGTGGATGCGTGAGTTCCCCTTAGGGACGTGGGCGCTCGAACATGGCATTGAGCCCGAGGCCTACACCGTCGAAGCGGCCAAGCATTTTACCTTTTTGGAGGAGGCTGGCATTGCGCTTCCGTCTTTAGAAATGCAGGCCGTACCGTGGTCGTTTTCTCGGCCTAGTTTTGAGCATGCGTTGTATGTGACCGCCGCAAATGTAGACAATGCGTATTACCCTGATTTTATACGGGGAGCCGATCCAGAGCAGCAGCTGCGTGAGCTCGTCAGGTCATTGCACACTTATGTGGACTGGGTGCGTAATTCATCCCAGAAATTTGCGCTGTTCGATATTTTTCGGACGAGGCAATATCTGTATGGCCGACTAGGAATGAATGCGCCCAAACGGATCTACCTCGTAGATGTCGAGCCGGCTTTGGCCGCAACGCACCATGAAGGAGTTCGAGTTCAGCAATGGCGAGACGGCTTGGACGATTGGGAGCGGATGCGGGCGCGCTATGGCGATCAGTGATCAGTAGTATGCTCGCCCCCAAGTCATGAGCATTCGGTTATGAAGGCGTACGAACAAGACCCTACTGCCAAAAATTACGAAACGTTGCAGCGCCAGTTTAAGTAGGCCGAGACCGACTACCAGCGGGGGATTGCTGGGACGTAAGGCTTATCAGCTTTTGTAGTGAGGCGGCGCCAACCATTGGCGATTTTAGTACGTACAGCCGCAAGAAATGAGCGCTGTTTCGGCGCGGTAGTGACGTTGCTCGGCGTCTCTGGCACCGTGCGAGCCCTTGGCGATACTGTGGCGCGGGCAGGTTCCGGCGTGTCGAGCGTGTCGAGTCTGTCGGGGATTTCGAGCCTGCCGGAGACACTCCAGACTGAGGTTGTGGATGGGCGCGTCCGATGAGGTGGCTGGGAAGGTGGCGGCGGTGTTTCGGAACGGTCGTACTCGAGATTGTCCGGCTGCTGCGGCGCAAACCAGCCGACAAACGTTTCCTTGCTTGGTGCGGCGGCTTGCTTTGCCGCTTTCGAAAATTCCGCGATATAGTCGGTGGGGACCGCGGGATGACGATCGAATAGCTCTGCAAATAATGGTGTTTCCTGGTGCATGTCCGCAATCAACGTGGTGCGTTCCTCGTTGGCTTCGTGAGCGGTAACTCCGGCATCGTATGAAATTTTATGTTCCCGGAGGATGTCTGCCAATAGGGGTGTATCAAGAAACGCCGTGAGATCAGGCTCGGGTTGTGGCAAGACTTCAGCGATTGCTGCGTGTAAGTCTAGTTTATTGTGGGTTTGCGTGGTAGCTAATTCGGCGCTCATGATGGCTTCTTATCGATTCTGGCATTTTAACACACATTATGTGTATGTGAATAGCAACAAATCGATGAACGGTTGACATTTCGGTAAGATATCGTATACATTTTGATGATGTATTCCGAACGCGCTTGCGTGCCCAATCTGTCGGCATTACCGCTCGCCGAGCAAATTGGACGCGAGCAACTAGACCATTATCTTAATGCCGTAGAAGCACGCGGGCCATTACACGAGAACAGCGAAGCCACTCACTACAATGAACTTGCGTGGGGCCATTTGGAAGCAGGGCTTGCCGTAGCGGCAGAAGCTTCGGACGATACGTCTGCCAAAAGCAGCTTACGTGCCGTAAAAGATCATTTTGCAGTTGCCAGCGATTTTGCCAGCGCTGCTTTAGAACACCGTGATTGCAACGGGAATGTCTTCGTGCATGCCGCGCAGCTCAAAATCAACTTGCCATTGTTTGACGCCCTTTGTTCCGGCCGGCAAGTATCTGAAGAAATATTCACCGAGGTCGATATAAAAACAGTCGAGCTATTTACTGCAGTCCGTAGCCACGGTGTTTTTGAGGGAAAGGCAGTGCCGGATTTTCCTGTCGCGCATGAACGCGTCGGTGCAGTGATGCGGTTAGGCACGCAACTGCTCTGCGCTAGCAATGACGAGGCGTGGTATCCCGCTTCGCAAAGAGAACGCTTGAGCGGTACCGGCGAGCCGCATACAAACCATGATTTCTACCGAATTTGCGACGGCGAAAAACAGCCAGTGCGCGGAAGCTTTAAGTTACGCAAGTGCGATGAGCGTGTATCTTTAATACTTTTCCGACCACTGGTAATGTTTGCGCTCCGCGAGCTTAGGATAGCCGAAGATGGCGAACTTATAAGTACAAAAACGTCTCATGAATACACCGATGTGGTTCTAGACGCCTTAGTCAACGATGTGCGCGGCGACAAACTAACCACATTCCAACGTGACCTGCTGGATACCGTAGCAGATATGGCGCAAGAAACGCTTGATGCGCGGCGCTGAGCTATCTGTTTAGGCGTTAAGCGGGCGCAAGTCGGGGAAGACTTGCAGGCGGTGGGCGGCGTTTTGAGCACCTTGGATAGCGCGGTCGTGGGTTTCGAGCAATTGTTGGTCGTTCGGTGGCGTGAGCAGGCGGGTTACGTCATAAAAGTCACCTTGTGTGGGCGTACCTTCGACGGGAACGAGCAAGCGAGTAGTTATTTCTGGTCCGCGACTACCACGGCGCATAACTGTAGCGTAGGGCATGGGGTTATCAAGCATAGTAATGCCACCCTCGGCCTCACCCATGACGCGTTCGATGATACGCGATAGATCTTCTTCGTCTTTTGGATTGACGTCGCCATTAACCGGAATTGCACCGGGAATGTGGAGTCTATTCCGCCAGTTTTCCTGAGGATCGTCCTCAGGGCGCCGCAACATATAGACATCGACGCTGCCATCATTGGTTTCTGAAGGCGTTACCAGGCCTAACTCGACGGTTGGAATCACATTACCAGCGGCCCAGCCCTTAAAAAGCGGGTATGGCATCATGGTTGCTTCACCGGAAACAATCTTCGCAGAATGCGCGGTTACCACCTCTGCTGCTAATGCAACACGCTGATCAGGGTTTAATTCGCCAACGGTAAGGCCAGGATCGATCTCAGTCATAAGTGCTCTCGTTTAATTTCAGATTAAAATTATAGCAAAAATAAGCATTTTCGTCAACACCCTACCTCAAGAAAAATAATATGAAATAGTTGTAAGCCATGCAAGAAGTTTGTAAAATACCGTTTTAGTATGGGTAACCCAGATATGTCACCGGAAACCAACACTTTGGCGGCGCTGACTGCGCAAGTGGAAGCGGCGCTTGCGGTGGCTAATGAGATTCCCGAACTTAACCGAAAACCCGAGCAGCTACAGGAACAAGGCATTGATCCGGCCACCGTGGCGGGCCGGTATGCCGTAAACCAGATTGTCGATATGAGCACGGCGGTCACCGATCGGCTTCGCGTAATGGTTGGCGAGATCGACTACGAAGCCATACTGGCCGCTCCGTACGCGGCACACCAAGGGCTTACAGCATGGGAAGCTGCTGCTGACGCCATCACCTTGGAAGTAGAGCGGGCCGGCCAACTTCAAGAAAAGGAGAATGCGCAGATCGCAGCAATTTTAGGCTGCCGGTTTGAGGCCGCCGACGAAATGGTCAAGCTGAAGATGCAAGAAAAGGCCGATGAACTTCGCGGAAGCATGCCCGACCCAGCGGAGAAGGACCGTTTGCAAGGCGAGCTAGACGCTGCACGGGCGTTGTTTGTGCTCGCATGTAAGCCATGGCCGATCCCGACCGCACACTGGAAGCCAAAACCACCCGAGGAGACAAAACCGACGCTTCCTACTTTTGCGGCCCCTGAGCAACCAGAACCAGAGCTAGAAGCTGAGACTTCGCTCACTTCCCGTAAAGCCCCGATATCGTCACCGTTTCCTGCGACAGCCACCACTGTAACTACCCACTGGCCGGAGGACGAATATTCAGCGCCTGCGCGAATCGGCAGGCCAGGGCAAAAGGTGTCGGTGCCCAGCTTTTCGACTATTTTGAAGGAGGAGCGCCGTATGCCAGCCGCTGGAATGAGCACCATCTTTTCATTTGCCCAGCCAGGGGAAAGTGCAGAGGTGACTGGGCGCGTGACGGCAGCGGTCGAAGCCGCACCGGAAGCCCAAACCGCCGAACCATTGCGGTCTGACGTCGAACCGGCGCCCCAAACCGCGCTTAGTGCCGCCGAATCGGTCACTAACGTGGAGTCTACATCCACATCCCCCGAAAGCCATAAAAAACTTCCCGAACGTATTATTGCGTTCATGGAGGGCTCGAAGAACACCCTATTCCTCGCGGAAACCATTGCCGACAATGTATATGAGTCGGGCAAAAAACCAAAATTCCCTGCCTCACGGGTGCTGGGCTGCTTTAACGTCAACCGGGAGGACTCAAAACCCTTACGCGAACGGTGGGAGGCTGCCGGATTGGAGTTGCAGTATGGCAAAATAGAGTTGCCCGTTGGTGATCCGCGGAACCTCACGGGCGGTAAAGCGGTGTACAAAACCGTATACCGCTTAGTAGAAGCCGGTACCCGGAAGGATCCCGGGGAGCGCTTTGAAGGCCGGCCGGTACATTGGGAAACGGGGCACAGGTTCAGCGTTAAGCGAAAAAAGGCAGAACCAAAGGAGGCAGTCTCAACACCGGAGATGAGTTAATAATGAATAACCACGGGCGTGCCAATAGGCGCCCAAGTGTACACCCACGCCGCATCGGCAGTGGTAAGCCCGACACAACCGTGTGAACTGTTAACCCGGCCGAAATAACTCGTCGGCCGCCAATAGTTGCCGTGGATCGCGTAATCCTGATAAAAATAATTTACCCACGGTACATTCGGCTGCACGTAATGGCTGCCGTCGCTATTAGGACCCGACATCGTTTGTTTGGCGAACTTCGAGTAAATTGTGTACGTGCCTGTAACCGTCGGAGTGCCGCTCGCGCCTGCCGAAACAAGCAAGGTTTTGACGAGATCGGCTTGGTCGTAGGTGTACATGCGCTTGTTCGTTAGGTCTACCTCAATCCACTTGCCGGCTGCCGAGGCGGTGATGGTTCTAAAAGGCGTCCGTGCGACGGCGATACCCAGATGAAGGCCTTTTGCGGCAAGCAAATCATGGGCGATCGCGTCGACCACCTCGTCCTTGTTGGTCACTGAAATGCCTTCGCTTCCGGGGATGAAGCCGCTCGATCCGAGGGTGACTTGCGCGCGCGGCGGGTGAGTATGGTCGGCCGCGATGCCATTTATGTACGATTGCACCTCGTCGGTATTCACGCTGATGTCGGCGGGCTTTCCGGAGGCTTCGGCGGTATAGGTAATCCACCGCGCAACTTCGTCGGCGCCGGGCTTGATGGTCTCTTTGTCGATGTCCAGTGCGACGGATTGGTTGATGATCGCGTTGAGTCTGTCTTTGGTTTTCGAAAGGTTCTCGGCGGTTATGAGCGGCTGTTTGACGACCATGTGCATGCGGAGCGGCGCGGTTTGCAACGCACTTGCGGCTTCCAAAATGCTGTGCGTGGGATTGGCGAAACCGTATTGCTTGCCGGTGGCGCCTTCGGTAATTTTCGGTGTACCATCGACGAAACTCAGTGAGGCATCCCGCGCCGGTTCTACCACGATCATGGCGTGATCACGCATGAACGTTTTGAGCGTGTTGCCATCAACAGTGGTGGTGAGGCGCAACGGAATCGGTCGCCACCACTGCACGCGGCTACCGAAGCGGTGCTGCCCCGCGCGTGCGATCGCGATACTGTTATCGACGTCTACCTGCAAACCGATATCTTGTAATGAATACTGTTGCCGTTTGCCGTCCGGCTGCACGATGGTGAGTCTGTAATTACTGATTTTATCCTGAATAAGATGTGAAAGCTTGGCATCGGTGGTCCGCGCCGAAACGACAGTGTCCTGTACTTTGTAACGGAATCCGAATAAGTTGCCGCCGATCCATACGAATACCAGCAAGAGCACGACGAGCAAACCGCCAATCGCCGCATGCCGCAAAATATAATGATGCCCTTTACGGACCTGTTCTTCAGATAAAAAGTGCGCAAAAATACTCAGCGTTAACCGCTGCTGTGCTTCATCAGTATGTACGCTTTCGGTATTCCCCATTCCTGCTCCAAAAGACTTATGCTTAGCATAGCACTAAACGCTTGCCTCGCGCCAAAGATTAACTTCTGCACTGTTTTACGCTGATGTTCAGGAGACAGTAGTATACTGGCTTGACGATAAAGTTGTATAAAAGTAGAAAGTTTTATAAGTAATCCATGTCGAATACTGAACCAACTGCAGAATTTGCATTGCTCACCTCGCAACTCGTTGACTATGTCGTGAGTCAGCAGGGTGCTGAGCTGCAGCCCAACCTCGAAGCGCTTCGCCTGCTGGCGGATGCGGTCGAGGTAACTTTACCGGAGGAACCGCGGGTGGCACTGCTCGGCCCAGACCAGATCCCGCACACTGATGACTATATTATACTGCGTGATGGCGAGGGCTATGTGCCCAAAGTGCAAGCGGATGATCTCGTGGTAAACATCCGTGACTTTCGCAATCTCACCGAAAAGGGCATAACTGAAAGCATTGCGACTAAACTGGCTACAGTACGTCTGGCTTCGCGTAATCGGAGAGGGCGATGGCTTTCCGGTGCCGTTACCATGGCTGGCGTGGGTGGTGACGCGGTGCACCAGTTCGGGCATGTCACCGGAACAATAGGTAATGTACTCAATTACGGTTCGCTCGGTATCATGACACTCGGCTTGGCTGGTGTAGGGTATTTCAGTAGCCGCGAGAAAGTGCACTTACCCAAAGATTTACACGATATGCCGCCTCCTGTACAGCTCGTTCCCCGAACTGAAACCTAATTACTAAATACGTAACAAGTTAAGCTTCGCATTCCCACACAAGCTTGCTATACTGTGGCTGTATTTCAAATAAAAAACGATCTGTCGTTAAGTAGGTTTTATGTCCAAAGCAGCTGCTAGCGCCGAGCACCCGACGCATTCCGTCCAGCATCACGCCGCAAAACTAAGCAAAAAACAACGCACTATCGCGCTGGTGGTAGTCGCGCTTGCTTTTGTTATGGATTTGCTCGATTCAACAATTGTGAACATCGCGATCCCTTCAATTCAGGGCAACCTTGGCGCAAGTTATGCTACGATCCAGTGGCTGATTGCCGGCTACTCGTTAGCATTTGCGACACTCCTGATCACTGGTGGACGCATGGGTGACGTGTTTGGGTACAAAAAACTTTTCATGATTGGTGTCGGTGGGTTTACGGTGGCGTCACTGCTCAGCGGTGCGGCGTGGAATTCTGAAGTCTTAATCGCGGCGCGCTTGTTACAGGGTGCGATGGCGGCACTTATGGTTCCACAGGTTATGTCGATGATGCAGATCATGTTCAAGCCGGAAGAGCGGGGCATGGTGTCGGGTTTGTTTGGCGCGCTTGGGGGACTCAGCGCGGCGCTGGGACCGGTGATTGGCGGATTGCTCATTAAAGCGAATCTGTTTGGTTTGGATTGGCGCCCGATCTTCCTTATTAATGTGCCGATAGGAGTTATCGGTCTGGTTGCCGCCGCTAAATTTTTGCCCGAGGGTAAATCGCCGCATCCGCTCAAACTCGACTGGTGGGGTACGCTCATTGTTATCATCGGGCTGTTATTGCTCATCTTTCCCCTTATTGAGGGCCGTGATTTAGGTTGGCCGACCTGGACGTTTGTAATGATGGCAGTATCGGTTCCGGTATTTGTGTTGTTTGCCTGGTGGCAGCGGCGCAAGGTGCAAGTTGATGGCTCGCCTTTGGTGATGCCGGCACTCTTCCGCTTTCGTTCATTTACTGTCGGTTTGATTACGAATGTGATTTTTGAAGGCGTAATGCTCGGGTTGTTTTTGCCTGCGACGTTGCTTTTGCAGGTCGGGCTCGGGTACAGCGTTATTCATGCGGCGCTTACGGGTATTCCGACGGCGTTTGGTATTGCGCTGAGCATTGCGATTTTGGGCCAAAAACTGACTATGAAGCTGGGGCGCTACGCTATGATGATCGGCGCGCTTGTCATGATTGCCGGCCTTTCGTATCTGACCTGGGTGGTGCACCGCTACGGCATAACAACGCATTCGTGGCAGCTGGCACCAGGCTTGTTTACCACCGGACTGGGTATGGGCTTGGTTATGGCACCTATTTTTGCCATGGTCTTAAACGATGTCGATCCGCACCACGCCGGTTCGGCCTCCGGTATTTTAAACGCGGTACAGCAGGTTGGTGGTGCGATCGGTGTAGCGGTGATTGGTTTGATTTTCTTCGGTCAGTTGTCGCACCATGCCGCCAGCAGTTTTGATTCGGTTGCGCCAAATGTCCGCACGCAGTTACATGCGCTGCATGTGCCCGAGCAAACGCAAACCGCCATTTTGCAGGCTGCAAAACAGTGTTACGTTGACCGCACGCAGCAAAAAGACAGCACCGCGGTTCCTGAAAGCTGCAAGGCAATGCAGGCATCGGCAGGTGACGACAAAACGGCTCAAGCTATCGGTAGCGTTGTCGAGCAAGGCGCACTACGGGCGAATGCGCGCAATTTCGATCGGGCATTCCGCGCTGGCATTATCTACGAAATCATCCTTTGTGTAGTCGTAATGGCGCTCAGCCTCTTTTTGCCACGGCACGTCCGTCCGGAGGCGTTAGAAGAAGCGGTGTAGCGCGCCTTTTGCATGTTTAAAAGACAGTCTACTTCAGGCTGTCTTTTTTGTGCGATTAATAGCGATGATAACGCACAGCGGCGCAAGCAAACTCCACAAAAGGGCGAGTACCGAGACTGGCGAATATACGATGCCAACCAGTAACACGAAACTGAAAAAGCTGTATAACGTGTAGCGCCGCACAAATCGATCGACAGTGCGTGCATAATATTTTTCGGCGATGCGCCAACCCACGACGCCGGCACCCGCGTAGCTGCCGACGATGCTCAGAATCAGTAAAATGGTAACGAAAATCGTGCCGCCTTCGTCGCCCCGGAAGAAATTACCGACGTTGCAAACCATCCAAAACAGTGTGGCGACGACACCACCGGTAATCACCGACCACAGCCAGCATTTCCAAAAAATTGCCTGGTTCGTGAGCTTCATACGCGGATTGTATCATGTTTGCTATGATGAAAGTAAAGGAGGGCTAAAATGAAGTACGATTTTTCCGGTCTGAAGGCAATTGTGTTTAACTGTACGCTTAAAAAATCACCAGAGGTAAGCAACACCGAAGGTTTGGTGGACGTCAGCGCTAAAATTATGAGAAAGCACGGGGTGGACGTGGAAATAATCCGGCCGATTGACCACGATATCGCTACGGGCGTGTACCCGGATATGCGCGAGTACGGCTGGAAAACCGACGAATGGCCCGAACTGTATAAAAAGGTGCAAGCAGCGGACATTCTGATCATTGCCGGCCCGATTTGGCTGGGCGACAACAGCTCGCAGACGAAAAAGATTATCGAGCGGTTGTATGCGTGCTCGAGCGAACTCAATGACAAAGGGCAATACGCGTACTACGGCAAAGTAGGCGGTTGTTTGATCACCGGCAACGAAGACGGTATCAAGCACTGCGCCATGAATATTCTGTACAGCTTGCAACACATTGGTTACACCATCCCGCCGCAAGCCGACGCCGGCTGGGTGGGCGAAGCCGGCCCCGGCCCCAGTTATCTCGACAAAGGTTCAGGCGGACCGGAAAACGACTTCACCAACCGCAACACCACTTTTGCGACCTGGAACCTCATGCATCTGGCGAAGATGCTCAAGGACGCCGGCGGCATTCCTGACTATGGTAATGAACGCACCAAATGGGATGCGGGTGCGCGGTTCGATTTCGAGAATCCTGAGTATCGTTCGTAGCGCCCTAATAGGAATCACGAGCATCCCATCACCTTATCTCCGTGCTCAAACACTGCGGACGGGATACCGCAAGACTAGCGCGCGTTGAGATAAGGTAATGGAATACTCGCGCCATAAATGTTACTAACGTTGGTGCATGATAAGGCGAGAGCCATTCCAATAATCTGGCTAACAACACCGGTACATGGTATAATTACCAGGCTTTCATAAGAAAGTCCGCGCACCCGTAGCTCAGCGGATCAGAGTACTTGGCTTCGAACCAAGGGGTCGCAGGTTCGAATCCTGCCGGGTGTACCAGTTTCCTGATTTTTCTTATTATCGAGCATGTCTAAAATTGAAGTTGAATCCAGAGTGATTCTGACGCCTGATGAGCGCACAGAAATGCTAGCGTACATGCACACGCTTGGCAATGTGCGTCCCATTGCGCGCGCCGCCGTCTTTTATGCCAGTAAAGATGAGCAGGGCCGTGCCCAAACGCTGCGGGCCAACAATGGCGCTATAGAATATGTGGCAAAGGCAGGTGATCTTACCGCCGATGCGCGCGATGAAGAAACTATGACGTTTTCACCTGATATTACCTTTGACGCAGCACTGGCTTTTGTCGCCTGGCGCGGCCACACGCGTGGCACGGTGGCGCGCCGCCGTATGTTCGTGGTCGAAACGCCGGAGTTCGAATATTCACTACGCGACGTCGTATATCCTGACGGCGAACGCGCATCGACCCTGTTTGAGCTTGAAGCAAGCAAGGCGCATGTGGCTGAAGTTGGTGCCGCCGCGGCGTTCCAGGATACGCAACATACACTGGCCACTCTGGGACATGCGCCGCTCGATAAAGCGCGTTGGAAAGCCTGGGTTTCGATAATAGAAACCAGAGTCGACCAGCCGTTCAACTTTACGCCTGCCGCTGCTGCCGACCTCACCGCATCTCTGGTTGCCGCCGATTTTCTTACGCAGCGTTTTGCTGAACCGCAATAAGCCCTGCTTTGCTATAGTTATAACTATGGCTACAACACCAGCGCAACCCGTCCCCTGGCATCTCGTGCTGTTGCGTGCGCTTGCGGCAGGCGTGGGCGATAGTTTGTTGTTCGTGTTGGTGGTTATCCTGCCACTGATTTGGTTTGCTTCGGATCAGTTTTTTATTGTCGGCGGCGTGGTGTACTTGTTGTATTTGCTTGCGGGCGTGCCGTTTTATATTTTCGCTGCCTGGCAATTGCATGAGTTCCTGGGATTACAGGCAAGGATGGTCGCTGCCTGGTTCGTGGTGATTATGAATGTTGTGGTCGGCTATGGCGCCACGACGCGCATCAGCCAGGTTTCGCTCCGTTTTGTGTGGGTTTATATGGCCATTTTTGGAGCCAGTATCGGATATGTATTATTGCAGGAATTATTTGCCCGAGCGGTAAAAAACCGCTGGCTGCGCATCGGATTCGCGCTTGGTTTGGTGGTGGCTGTAATGATGATCGTGCATACATTTCCGATGCCGCGGGGCGATAATTAATATGACGCATGAACTACAACCGGCACTTTTTATCGCCCGCCCGCCAAAGTGGCGCGGACACATCTTTTTGGGAATCGGTGTATTCCTGCTGGTGCTTTCGGTAGTGTTTTATCGTGACAGCCTGAAGGGAATATACGATCCGAGTCAGTGGCGCGTTACTTTTGTAGTGGGC
>JGI24742J22300_10000003_pt1 | contig 45975 bp, 46 predicted proteins | sample KBSMiscanthusM1_FD_22300 | JGI IMG/M metagenome (IMG submission 22300)
CGGCGATGTTAATGCCCGTAAATGTCTGCGGATAGAATGAATTAGCCCACAAATGGGCCTCCAGCAGCGAATCGGGCAGCGGGTCAGGAACAGGGCGGCCAGCAGTCAACCAGGTGATAGGAGGTACTCTCTCTAACATATGAATAATATATTATGCACCTTTTATCTGTAAAAGTCAATTATCACTGACGCCGGCCACTTTGTTGCAAACACTTGCTGGGATGGTTACATCGGGTAATTACAGAAACGAATGGTTATCTACATAAAAGCTAGCGGCAGTAAGTCCTCAGCCTTTCGAAGTTCAATTTGACCTTTGTCGTTTGTAATCACTTTAAGGGGAGCGTTGTAGCAGAATAGTTGTCTGCACCAGCCGCAACCGTTTACAACTTCGTATGAGTCAGTGTCGGGGAAATACTTGACGCCAACCACCGTGTCCAATTCTTCCTCACCATCATCAAGCGCTTTGTAAATAGCCATGGTTTCGGCGCATGCACTGACATTACGCACTCCATACTTAAGATTAATACCGGTGTAAATCTTGCCGGATTTGGTGCGGAGTGCACCGCCAATACTAATAAAATATTCTTTGTAGCGTTCTTTGGCATGGCTGCCGGCGATATGAATCAATTCCTGATCGGCTTCGGTAAGGTTGTGCAGATTTTGTCCCGGAAAGTTCATGGTTACTCCTTTAACTATCCGTGATTTATTGCCGCTCAAGCGAAGTGACATAAATAGTGCCGGCCATGTCGTATTGTGTCGTTTTTTCAGTGAATAATCCCGTAACTCTTACTTGTTGTCCGGTTGGTAGGCTTCCGGTGAGCGTGGGATCATCTGCACTGAGGGCATAGTTCTTGCCGTCATCTCCAACCATGCCGATGGCGCAGCTATCAGTTTGGGGGCCAGAAGTATCCTTGGGCTTCAGGCAGGTCATTTTGCCGGTGACCGTCAGCGGTTTTCCTTGGTTATTGGTATGTGGTTGTTGGGCGTTTTGCGATGAAGACGTCGCTTGATTTTTGTGTTTTTGGTTATTGTAAACCGTATAAGCGGCCACACTGGCGCCTAAGACAACGACGACGGCTCCGAGTAACACACCTCTCTTGATCTTCATGACTTTATTTTAGCATGAGCGTGGGAGCGCTTTTACTTGCATAGTCTGCAATACTGATAGTATAGTAGTGGTTTTCTATTCTAGTGGAGTTTTACTATGAGTTTACGGTCGATGATCGATATTATATCACTTGCCCCTGCTACGACAGCGGCAAAAAAATTTAAAAGATCTCAAGAGGTACAATTTGAAGCTTTCGGCCTCAATCTTGAGCGCCAAGTAGAAAAGGGTTTGGATCTGCTCGCTGCCGAGGCACAATTGGATACTGAACTGGCAACTCAGGCTGAGAACGGCTTTGAAGTTAGTCCTAGAGCGGAAAGGGCCGGTCAAGCTCTGGCAAGATTAGTGGAGCAAGAAGTAATTGACCAGGTATTGGCAGAAAACATGCTGGACGCTCAGTTTAGTCGATTCTCGGTTTTAAAGGCGCTGAACGCAAGAGAATAAACACGCCGGAATTGTTATAATGTTACTCAGCTAAAGTAGGGGGTGACTATGTCAGCTGAAAATTATAATAGCGCGCCATATTTACTAGAATTCGGGCCGGGCGGATATCCATACATTGATGACAAGGGCAATAATGCTTTAGCACTTCCGGAGCATCTGCAGGATCATCCGGTTTTTAAAGATCCGTACTGGTTTACCCTAAGAGAGGTAGTAGCCGGTTCGTTTGTAGTTTCTGGCGGGCGCCAAGACAAGCAACTTTGTGAGGAAATTGCCTACGCCCTCCTCCACAAAGAAGAAGGCGGCGTGCCTAATTATGACGTACTCGATGCTCCCGAAGTGGTAGAAACGCTTCGGCACTGGACCTTGCCCGCTCCCCACACCAGAGCTCCCTTGCGTAAACGTATAGCGCAGGACGGTGAAATGCAAGTTGCAGGCGTGTATCATTTTTGGTTATTGGCATATCGCGACGCGGTGCGCGTGGTTAATGAGCCTGATTTTACTTTGCCCTCAGACAAAGCATTACGAAGGCGCTACAGAGATTGCGGCGTTCGGCTCTACGCCACATCCAGCTCTAATGGAGACGAACTCAATACCATTCGTGCCGCCTTCGGCGACATCCGGCAAGACACCGAAGTTGTCACCGGTGGCCTTGACCGGTTTATTCAGCGGCATTGTTTGCTTCCTCACATGGCAGGGTTGGTACACTGGGCTTCCGTGCCGCGTACTCGTATCGATCGCGGTGATCCCCACGAGCCCCGATATCGCACTGCCATCAAATACGCTGCAGAGAGACCACCAGCCGAGCGGACGCGCTACGACCGGCTTTTAATTCGTGAGGGCCTGAATTTGCGCCACATACTTTCCATGGAGTGGGATGAGCTGGTAGAAAAAGATCTCGAAGAGATAAAGGAAACCCACGACGACGCCGTCAAACTACACAACGACACGCACGAGCCTAAAGACAAGCTCAAGACGTTCCTCGACGATATTCCGTTGCCAGAAGTGACGCTTGGGTAGTTCAGGCCACATATAAAGCACCGAATCTCGTAATAATTGACTCGACATTTTTGCGTAGCCTAACTCCTCGTGGATTAAGAACGGGAATTGGTGAGGCGGTCAAACACGGTCTAGCACAGGATATGAAGTTTATTGATTTTCTTCTGAAGGCCGATTACTCTAATCCTGAAGTTCTGAAGCAAGTTGCCGCCACTACTATCAGTCTAAAAATTGACCACTGGAAGCATACGCCCACCATATGGAACGACACCACAACCGTACGCCGTCTCACACACCTCGGCCATGTTACTGGAAAAATTTTTGAGATGATTCATGTCGATTACTTAACGCATGGAGAAGCTATCTCGCTTGGCATGGTCATCGAAACCTACGCTTCGCATTTAATGGGACACATTGACCTACCATCAGTTGAAAAGTGTTTTCTGTATTTCGCCAACTTGAATTATTGTACCCCTTAGACAGTCGATACACGATCGACGCAATCATGAAGAATGTATATGGCGAAAGTGAGCCGCCCTTGTTTGCACTACTTACCGATCTGGGTAACCCCGATGTACTCTCTACTGTGATACCTCCCTGAAATCTATCGAAAAGCACTTACATGGTACTTTTCGTCTTACGAGTAAAGAATTAAGCTTTCACGGTTCTTATGCTCATTGAGATCTCATTTTGAATTTCCAGGGCCCATTAGGGTAGCTAAAGGTACTGTTTGAAGGGCTGCAACGCCGGATCCGATGATCTTTGTATAAAATTAATAGTGTAAAACATCGTCGCGATAAATATACACGGATATTCCGCCTCTGGGGCGCGCATTTGTTCGAGTAGTGCCTGAAAAGGGATCTTCTCAATGATAATACTTTCGCCCACCTCAAGGTTCTGTTCTCGATCTATTTTCCCGCCAATCGCTAAGAATGCATGCACTTTATTAGTATGAGTTGCTGGGTTTGCATACCCCGTGCCGACGTGATAGAGTTTACCGCCGGTATAACCAGCTTCTTCTTCGAGTTCTCTTCGTGCCGCCACTTCAGGAGAAGCATCTGTCGCTTCAATACCGCCGCCTATAAATTCCGAGAAATATTTCCTTGCTGCATGCCTATAGTTTTTAAGCATCGTGACATTTCCATCGGTATCTATAGCCACGCAGGTAACCCAGTCATCGTATTCCATAACATAGTATGTGCCCACTTTTCCGCCCGCAGGCGTTGTGCAGGAATCGAGGCGGAGCTTTAGGAATTTGTCGTCAACAATGTATTCGGAGCTGTCTATGGTCCACGTCGGCAAGTCTTTGCTCATCTTAATTCCCCTATGTTCTTTTAATAACGGTATTTATCAGCTCAGCTCGTTGTCGACTACTTGCCATACAAAATATAATCAGGAATAACTGTCGATAACTCAGTTGGACATAGTCTTAAACGTACAGTAAAGTGCCGTATTATTCAATTTAAGGAATACGAAGAGACGAGGTCAGGGGACTCTAACCCTCTAGCCGGCCATTGCCGACTAGAACGGCTGAAGCCGTGGCCCATTTTGTCTTTGACGAGGCCAGGGGTTAGAGCTCTTCAAAACACAGACCAAAACAAAAACCCCACTTTCGTGAGGTTCTTGTTTTGGTGCGGGTCAGGGGACTCTAACCCCTGGCCTCGTCCTTGGCAAGGACGCGCTCTAAACGACTGAGCTAGACCCGCAGGCTTTGTAAGGCAAGTGCCCTACTATCGTCGTAGCATCGCCAAACCAGCGAGCTACCACACAGTTACACGTTCGTAACGATGGATATTGTACACACTCACCTCTTATAAATCAAGTAAAACTGCGGGCAAAATGTTCCAGTCCACCGTGATTGCATAGCGGCGGCATAGTAAGGCGCTACTACTCCGCAATCCCCTTTGAGGCCAACAACATCCCGACATAATCGTACAGATACCAGGCGCGTTCTACGTCGCGCTCACGGTTTACGTGTTTCCAGCCGGCGTCGGTCATTTCCGACGAACCCTGACGGGCAAACAGTTCATATAATTGCTTGACGATGTTGCCATTCCGATTTCCAACGCGGGAAACCAATTCAGGGCCAAGCTCGGCAGCAGTCGGGTCAAGGGCGAGCAAACGCCCCGTCAGTTGCTTGAGTATAGAAGAACGCGTTATTTCGCCGTTGGTTTCCGGATTGCTTCCGATCTCGCTTGCCATGGCGAGTAACGCTCCGCGCGCCTGCTCCAGGTCTGGCGCTCCGCTGATGTGTTCGAAAAATTCCGCAACACGCAGCCGCATATTCCAGTGGGGGTTATCTTCGTGCAGTTCAAAATCCCTGCCGGTGCGCTCACCATATACCATCATGTCGAAGTCATAGCGCTCGGCATCGGCTTGGCGCACCAGACTGATGTCGCCACCCTTGTGAAGATAGCGTTCGACGCCGTTATACCAGTCGGCCAACGCATTCAAGTTACGCAAATGCTTTGCTGCTTCTTCGAACTGACCGCGCTCAGCATAGGCGTGTGCGGCCGTAGATATAAAGCTGTTCCTGAAACGCTGGCGGATGTTTTCGATATCGCTGTAATTGCTGATCCTACCCTCGAGCATTTGAAATACTGCCGGTATATCTTCGTCGAATTCTACGGCGCGCGTAATTTCCAGTCTGCCACGATCTCCTACAGGGTCGGTGTCACCCCGGCCACCGACACGCATCACGGTTTGATTGTACAAATACAATTTCACATCCGATGCTATCTCGGGGTCATTCATAACGTGCTGGGCAAACGCAAGCGCGGCGCTTCGCTCGTAATATGTCTCGCTTATATCTTCGGGATCACTGAATCGCGTGCTGAGCGCAAAATCATAGCGTTGAATGATTTCCTGTTTTGTTTGTACATCCGTGGCCAGCTCGTACGCCATTTTGCCGTAGAGCAATCCACCCGTGTCGGTGAGCGCGCCGTCAATGACATCGCGTATCACTTGCTCGCTGCCCGGAATACGCATGTCTTCTGCAGTGAACGCTTCACCCTTACCTTCGACGATCATTTGTTTTTTCGAGAAGTAGTCGTTCCAGGCATGCGCCCGTTCCTCGGCGGTATCAAGATGGCGTTCGATCCATATACGGGGGTTGGTATCGGTCTCGGCACACAACCCTATGACACCCTTTATGGCGTAGGTATCTTCGGCCGCCGCCAACTTTTCGTGCAGCTTGTCGACCATATCGAAACGACCGTGGATAGCGCCATAAAACTGCAACTCAGCTACGTTCGCCTCATACTGCTTCACAACATAACCACCGTCTTCCGGCCGATTCTGTATGGTAGTGACAAAATTGGTCGTATATTCGAGCCATGTGTCATACGCTTCATGATCTCCGCTTGCAATAGCCACTTGCCCTAATGCCACCAGTCCAGGCAGCACCATACGCACCTCGTAGTCAGGGATGGTCTCGGCCATAAGGTCGGGATGCGCAACCACTGGCGCCACATCTTCGAGGCGATATAGGTTCGGGGGGATAGCGAATTCGGGTGTCTGGCCCGCATCGGATATACTCATAATTATCTATATCATACAATTAATCTTATGAAAAAGCAACTGATAGCTCAGGTTTATGCTGGTTCGGGTTTGAGCACGTGAGAGGCCAGCATCATTCGCGCATGATAACTCAGACAGCGTACCGGATCTGTCGTGCGCAGCATGGCCATGCAATCCCAGCCGGCCGCTTCCATTTCTTTGGAACCATGACGGGCGAATAATTCGTAGAGCGGCAATGCCTCTATACCGTGACCGACATGCGTTGCAAGCTCCGGCCCGATTTCTATCATCTCAGGATTGCTCGTCAGTAAACGATGCGCAAACTGCTCCAACAATATGTACCGCATCCTCATTTCTTTGCGCCCATCCATGACCATCCCTTCGGCCAACTGGAGTAACGTGCCCCGTGCTTTTTGAAGGTCAGGCGTTTGCATGGTGTGCTCAAGCAAGTCCGTGGCCAGTTGCCGCACGTCCCACATCCCCGTTTCGTGCGCCGTATCGAGCTGCATAGCCATTTCGAAATCACGACGTGCGGCGTCTTCCCGGCGGACCATAGATATGTTACCGCCTTTTCGCAGGAAGTATTCCACCTTTTTTTGCCAATCATAAAAAGAATTTACAAGCGACAAATACCGCGCGGATTGTTCAAAATTGCCGTGAGCGGCGTACAGTTCCGCGGCGGAAATCTGCAGTATCTCCATATATGACGTGCGGAACGCATCGTTTTTCTCGTGCTCCAGGATTTTTTCCAGGCGTGCGAATACCGCCCGCACGTCTTGTCCGGTATCTATCGCTTTGGCGATCTCAAGCCTGCCCCTGTGGCAAAATGAGTCGAATGTCGTCAAGTCATCTTCCCAGCTTGTAGCTTGGTCGTACAGCTTCGTTTTTGTGGCTTGAGGAATTTCCGGGTCGGCCATAACGTGTGCGGCGAACGAATATATCGCTCGCTTGTCATAGATCGGGATATCCGCCGTAAGGGTGGTCCAACGTATAACGGTGGCGCCATACTGCTCAATTAAGCGCAGTTTATCTTGTACGCTTCCTGCCGTACGGTACGCCGTTATGCCCCAGTTCAAGATTCCTTCCTCGGGAATTTCACCGGTGAGTATATCGCGGAGCACACGCTCACTGCCCGGCTCACGCCACTGTTCCGGGGTAAGGTCGCGTCCGAGCGTCACTGCCTCTATGCGCTTGTGGCTAAAGAATTGCGTCCATGCTCCATCTTTTTGGTCAGCGTCAGGAAGGTGCCGCTCAATCCAAGCGCTGGGATTGATGTCGTGTTTGGCGCACAACTCCACGATTTGCTTTATCGGTTGTAGCGTCGAAGATTCGGCAAGTATAGTATGAAGCCGGTCGGCCATATCGGGGCGTCCATTGATGGCGCCATAAAACTGAAGGCGCGCAATAAGGCTCTGATGCCGGCCCAAATCGGCTAGGCTCGGATCTTTTTGCAGACGGTTAGCAAACCTCGTCGTGTATGCCATCCATTCGTCATAGCCCTCGTTATCGCCTCGGCTAATAGCGACATGGCCCAGGCTGACAAAGCTGGTCAAAATTCTGGCTGCCTCATAATCGTTAATATGATCAAGCTCCTGCAGTTCGGGGTGAGTGACGATCCCCTGCAGGTCCGCTAAACGATACTGGTGGGGTTCAGGCATGAAATCAGGTTTCCGCCCCGTAGGTATGTCCATATCCGGCGTATTATCCCATAGGTGGGCGAAAAGCGCGAGCTATGTTGACAAAGCACCGCCGCATCTCGTACAGTACAACTTTACTAAGAGGGTTCAGATACATGGCAGAAACTAGTCCAGAAGTTGGCGGAGGATACGAAGTAGAGCTAAGGCAGATGCCGCCGCAAGAAGGTGCCGAGGGCCCACAACCTCCGGAAAGCGCCGCAGCTCCGCACGGCCATACTTGCAACTGCGAAACCACTGATGCGGACACCCTCGAAGCAGAACTTGTCGAGACCGAAGACACAGAAGAGCCTTATGATCCACATCAGGCGATGCTCGACCGATACGACGAAGCACGTGATAGTGCCGCTTATTTGCATCAAAGCGTTGAGACGAACATCCTTTGGGGCAGCATTTTGACCGGGATCGTCATTGTCAATGGTATCGTAGCGGCAACGAGCGATAGCCCGGTTAAAATTGGAAGTATGATGCCAATAGAGCTTGGGCTTGCCGGCTATAACGCTATTGAAGGTGTGCGCCGCGCCCGGCGGGCCGGCAGATACGAACGAACAGCGGAATCGATCATGCGTCAGATCGAACAAGGACCAGCCGAAGCCAGAGCCTTGGAAGCAAGTCGGGCAAACGACCCCGCCCTTCAGGCAAATCAATTCGACCTTGAACCTTTCGGTACGCAGCGCGCCATGATCAAAACGTTCGTGGCCGAACATTTACAGGAGCTTGGCTGGACGCCACCAGCTTCTGGCGCTGCCGAGCAAGAGCAACCAACACCTCCACAAATACCTCCAGCAGCACAACCCCCTGAAGCATAACCTCTGGTATTAAGCGCCGCGTAAAACGCGTTTTTGCTCTTTGCCGTCTATAAATACTGCGAATTCGCCCTCGTGCAAAGCATAGATGGGCAAACTGGTATCCCCGTAGGCAGCCAGTTCTTCGTACCCCTTTTGCCAATCGGCTTGGCCGCGTTGGTCGGCCGGATCGGTAACCGATCCAAAATGCGGAATAAATTTGACCGGGACGATGCCGAGCCCGTCGCCACACGTGCGCCAGTCGTTCGACCAGTGGTGCGCAACTAACAAGTCGCTCCCAGCTGAGTTACCAGCCACCACTTTGTCTTTGAATAATTCCGGCAAATCGAACTGTCGCATCCAATAGCGCAGCAAATGGTCATCGCCGCCGTGCATGTAAATGACGTCGGCGCGTTTGCATTGTTCGGCAAAAGTCGCCGGCATAGCGAGCTCGAACGACGGCGTTACGCCCGCGGGCATGTCCGCTTTGATCGATTCGCAGTAGCCGCGGAACTTCGTGTCCCAGAACTCACGGCCCTGCGCAAAATTACACAGCAAGAACTTCGGCGCATTGCCCAAGCCTTGCACGATCTCTTGGTGATACAATTTTTGGAGCTTTGGCTCGCGCTTGATACCGCCGGAATTCAGGATGTATTTCGTATGCATAAGGTGCATTATAACGAAAAATTCCAGTCAAGCTGGAATTTTTCTTGTGGGAGTGATTTTACTTTGCGCTATGCGCTATTGGCTTTTGTTTTTGGTCGCCGCAAGCGGAATACTGCAAAGCCCGCAAGTAGCACGGTTATTACGCCAGCGCCCGCCCAGAGGTACATGTTTTGGCCAGTGCCAGCCAGGCCGCTTCGGCCGATGACATCCGAGAGCGTATCGCTTGCCGACGTATCGCCCGGGTCAGGGTCCGGCGTGGCGGAAGTAATATGTGCCGTGAGTGTCAGCGTTCCGGTAAAGTTATTGTTAATCTTGCTGGTAGCAAACACGTGGTACGTACCGACGAGCAGCGTGCTGGCAGTACAGGTTAACTGCGAACCGCTGAGATGGCAGCCAAACGGATTGCTTGGTGCAGCCATCACCTTCGGGAATAGCAACCGGTTGGCCATTGCCAGAATCGAATTACCGTCAGGCGCGTCGGCACTAACCTTTTCGATAGTCAAGCCGTTCGGAATGGTAGCCGTCATCACTGCGTCTTTGGCGGCCGATGGGCCGTGGTTGATGATCGTGAAATCAAAGATCACTTCATCGCCAGCGTGGTATGTTTTGTGCTCGTGCGTGATAGTTACCTCTAAGTCAGCCGATGCGTTGACTGTGTCGGTGGTGCTTGGATTAGCCGGAGTCGGGTCGGTACCATTAAACGTAACCGCAGCGGCGTTCGTGAATGGATTCGGCGTATCCTCGGCAAGTTTGAAGGTGATATCCACTCCTGCACTGTTACCCACGGTCAGTGTTTGGTTGTAGGTACATTCGGTACTGGTGCCTGATGCCGTACAACTCCAGTTTGGATCACTGACGCTCACGTAAGTAAGGTCGGCGTTATTGTCGGTGATCTTAACGCCTGTGGCGTCGCTCGGACCGGTGCTGTTCGTCACCGTAAAGTGATAGGTAGCGTTCTGGCCGGCAACCAGTGGCGATGTAACAGCGGCTTTGGTGGCCGTTAGGTCGGCTTGAACCTGAATGGTGGTCGTGTCGGTGGAGGTGTCATCAGATGGATCAGAGTCGTCGAGCGTAGAAACCACCGTCGCCGTGTTGCTAACCGAACCCGATTGGTCTGGAGCAATGTGTACCTTGATGGTCAGCGTTGGCGTAGTGCCGTTTACTGCCAACGACGGTGCGTACACACAAGTTACCGTGCCACTTGCCTCGCTACAGCTCCAGCCGGTGCCGCCCGAGCCAACAGGTACATAGGTCATACCGCTCGGCAATGTATCAACCACGCTTACATCACCCGTTGGGCTGTTCGATGGGCCGCCATTGTGCGCGGTCATGGTATAGGTTTCATCCTGGCCGGCGACAAAGGTACCGGTATGGGTTTTGGTAACCGACAGGTCGGTAATGGTAACGATCGTAGCGACATCGGTGCTGCTGTTGTTCGCCGAGTTGGGGTCAGTAGTCGGCGAGATCGTGGCCACCGTCGCGGTGTTCGTGACGGTTGAGCCGGCAGTAAGTGAAGGGCTCGTATTTACGGTAACGGTGAAGGTCGTTGAGGCATTATTGCCGGTGAGCGCCCCGCCGTTACATGTCACTACCTGGCCGGCAGCCGAACAGATGTTAGGGCTGGAGCTTACATAGGTCAAGCCTGTTGGCAGCGTGTCGGTCACCGTGAAGCCGCTCGCATCTGAAGGTCCATGGTTAATGACTGATATCTGGTAATCTTCAGCGTTCCCCGCAGTAAAGTCACTGGTGTGGAACTTTTTGATATCCAGATCGGCTTTGGAATCGATCGTTACCGTATCGGTCGGGCTGGTGTTGTTGCTCGTGTCGGGATCGGTGGTTGCCGAAGATACCGTAGCCGTGTTATTGCGTGTGCTATTCCCTGCGATATTGCCGGCGACCGCAACCGTCAAGGTGATGGTAGAGGTTTGGCCTGTGCCGATTGCCGGACCACCGGTACAGGTGACAATCTGGCCCGAATTTGTACAGCTTGCATTGATACCCGCAGTGCTGCCGCCGCTCACAAAACTCAGTCCGGCAGGTAGTGTATCGGTTACGGTGAAGGTTGAAGCGTCGGATGGGCCGTTGTTCGTTACCACAATGGTGTAGGCATTGCTGTTGGTACCGGCGGTAAAGTTACCGGTGTGTGATTTCGTTATTGCCAGGTCAGCGCTGGCAATCACACTGCGCGTTACCGAACCGGTGTTGTTGCTCAGGTCAGGGTCATTGGTGGTAGCGGGAGGCGCAACCGTGGCAGCGTTAACGATAGCGGTTCCAGGCGTCACCGTAGCTTCAAGCGATACCGTCATGCTAAAGGTTGAGTCGTTGCCATTGGTAATTCCTGTTGTGTCGGTACAGGTGACAGTCTGCGCGCCGTTCGTACCTGTGCCGGTTACGGAACAAATATTGGGACTGGAACTCACGTAGGTAAGATTGGAGTCGAGTGTGTCCGCTACCGTAAAGCCAGTAACATTAGACGGACCGCCGTTGTGCACGGTAAAGTTGTAAGTTGCGTTTGCGCCGGCAGTCATATTAGAACTTGGGGCTTTCGTGATCGACAAGTCTGCATTGGGCTTCACAGAGACATTGTCAGTTGAACTGTTATTACCGGATGTCGGGTCGGTAACGCCAGCCGCCGGGGCGATGGTAGCGGTGTTTGCAATCGTGCCACTAGCACCACCCGCAACCGTCACATTGATAGTAGTAACTTGCGTTTGGCCCACGCCAATCGCGCCGCCGGTACAGGTCACTACTTGACCCGCGGCGCTACAGGTAGTCGCACTACCGGCCGCAGTGCCGGCAAATGCTAGGCTCGCAGGCAGCGTGTCGGTCATAGTGTAGCTCGGCGAATCAACAGAAGGGCCATTATTAACCGCCGTAAGCGTGTATTGCCCTTGCGTGCCGGCGGTAAATGCTGTGCCAACATGCGCTTTGGTGATTCCCAAATCGGCGCTTGATGCGATGGTTACGTTATCTGTCGAAGCGTTGTCGCTTAGGTCTGGATCGGGCGTCGTGCTACTTACCTCGGCGGTATTTGTGGTGCTACCCTTAGAGATTGGATCGACCAAAACGGTCAAGGTAATATCGGCGGCAGGCGATCCCGCGGTGATAACCGCGGTGTTCGTACACGTAACGGTGCCGGCGTTATGTCCGCAACTCCAATCCGGACTCGTAGCCGACACAAACGTAAAGTCTTCGTCAAGCGTATCGGTGACCGTGGCAGTGCCAACCGGCGAGTTGGATGGCCCTTGGCTATCGACGGTAATCTTGAACGCGTTGTTGACGCCAGCAGTAAAGTTACCGGTGTGTGATTTCGTGATTGCTAGGTCTGTGCTCACAAAAACGTTGGTAGCGTCGGTCGAGCTGTTATTTGCAGAGTTAGGATCGGTCGTACCCGTAGGTACGGCTACTGTGCCGGTGTTAGAAATAGCTCCGCCCAAATAACCCGATGAGACTTTGACGACCATGCTGAAAGTTGCCGTCCGGCTGGTCGGCGTGCCGCTGCCCGGCAAAGCGCTGCCGGTACAGGTCACGACTTGTCCGGCTGCCGAACAAATACTCGGGCTAGAACTTATATACGAAAGGTTAGAATCCAGCGTATCCGTAACAGTAAATGCAGATACATCTGACGGGCCGTCGTTATGGACGGTAAAGTTGTACGTAAGGTTGCCGCCGGCGACCGGTGTACCGCTGTGAGCTTTTGAAATGCCCAAGTCGGCTTTCGGTGCCGCGGGCAAGCTCAAAGTCGCACTGTTGTTGCTGCTATCCGGATCATTAGAAACAGTCGCCGTCGCAGTGTTAACCTTGGTGCCGGTTATGTTCGAAGCTATGGTCGCCTCGACCGTTATGGCCGGCGCGGTAATACCATTGTTAAGCGCCGGTCTGGTACAGGTAACCGTTTGGCCGCTCACGTTGCAGCTCCAGCCGCCGCCAGACGAACCAGTTGCCGTCGGGACGATGCCCGCAGGCAATGTGTCGGTTACCGTCACGGTGCCGGCGTTGTCGGGCCCATTGTTTTTGACAGTTAATTTGTATTCAATCGATTCGCCAGGCGTGTAACTCGTGATGGGTGTGCCGCCGGTGTCGGTCGCTGTCTTGCTCACAAATTGGATGTCAGAACCCGCAATCGACCCAAAGCTGAAGTATGTCGTCCCGGCCGGCAAGGTAACATTGGCTTCATAATTGCCGCCATTTACCGTCATTGCCGTCTTGGTAGCGCTGGCGTCGAACGTCGTGCTAGTACTGGTATAGATGACGCCGCTACTACCTGGAATCGAACTGGTAGGGATTTGCACTTTTACCTGGCCGACCGTGTTTGTATTGACCGCTTTCCAGATGCGGTTTACGCGGTTGTATGCGCCCGTCACTGTAGTTGTCGTATTGGTTGCGCCGCCATCATGACCCCATATCAGGAACGACTTATCAGCACCAAAAGTGTTGGCGTTCGCCTGGTTGTTGGCAGCAATGGTACCAAGGCCCATAGTGACCATGTCGCCATCAGCAGTGCTTTTCGACTGCTTTTGGTTAAGCGTGGTAGTGTCGTCACGACCGATGCCGGCGATGTTGTTCTTGAAGGTAGCATCAGCCGGATACACCGTCGAACCATTCGAAGCAAGATATGCCGTACTGCCGGTGCCAAGTGTGGCGCCGTATTTGATCGCAAGGTAGGAGTTAATTTGCTGCCGTTCAGTAGTAGTGAGCGCCCGGTTATAGTAGATGGCTTCGGCGATCGGCCCAGCCCAGCCTGTGCCGGAACTGCCGTTCGTACTGCCGAACATATTCCCGGCTTGACTACCGCTGCTTGTCGCATAGGTACCCGTCGTTACATTTTGCGACTGTTCGTTGTTATCTACGCCAACGATTCTCGATTGGTTATTGGCGTTTGGCGAGACGAAGCTAAACACATGTGGTGTTGAGGCTTGTGCTGTAGGATAGGTCAATTCCAACGGACTGGTACCCCGTACATACAGATCCGGTTTGCCGTTGTTCATGCTAATACTTGGCGTATCGTCGCCAAATTCTTCAAAGTAGCGATAACCGCCGTCCGTTCGCGCAGCCGTGGCGCCAAAAAAGGCGGACATGCCATCGCTGCCAATAATGCCATGGTTCGGCATGCTGAACGCGTCATCCGTACCGTCAAATACATATGCCGGGTTAAAGTTAATCGCATTCTGGGTCAGCACTGGCTGCTTCGAACCGGTTGCCTGCGTAATGTTATACCCCAGGCCGCTTGAATCTTTCCATAGGGCATTGGTGTTACCGGCGCTGTCGGCCTTATACCACATACGAACACCGGTGATGCCGGTTGGGTCAGGGAAAGTCTGCGTGGCAAAGCGGACGACCACAATTCCCGAGCCACCGCTCGCACCGCTTCGTACCGGGTCAGAAGCGTTGCTCGGATTGTTGGCGCCACCACCGCCACCACTTCCGGTGTTAGCAGTACCGGCACTTGCGACGCCATTGCTTCCCGCGCCACGGCCACCGCCACCGCTACCACCTACGGCACCAGCTACAACATTGCTCGCGTCATTGCGGCCAGCGCCACCGCCACCGCCAGCATAAGTTACCGTAGCGCCCGTTATAGTCGAACTCTTGCCCGCACCTCCGGCGCCCGGCGCGGTTGTAGTCGCGTTATTGCCCGCACCTCCGGCGCCACCACCACCGGCGTTTCGCCCTTCGGTTGTGGTTACCGTTCTTCCACCGCCGGCATTACCTTGCCCAGCCGTACCGGCACCACCACTAGCAATCATGTTACCACCAGCGCCACCACCCGAACCGCCACTGTTGCCGTCGTTACCGCCATGGTAACCACCGCCACCACCACCGACTGCGGTCAATGAGCTAAAGATCGAGTTTCCACCGCTACCACCTTTTCCGCTGCCTGGTGCTGGCGTTGCAGTTCCACCGGCACCCACGGTAACAGTTGTAGCCGCGCCCGGAGTAACCGTAAAGCTGGTATTTTCAATAAATCCACCGGCGCCACCGCCACCGGCATTGTCAGTTCCACCGGCGCCACCGCCGGCAATTACCATAACGCGCACATTAGTAACGCCTGCAGGCGCCTTAAATGTACTGGTTCCAGTGGTCTTGTACTGCAAAACCGTATCGCTTCCGACGGTAGTTACCGTGGCATTCCCGCTATCAAGCCCCGGGTTGGTACTGGCCTCTACCGAACTATGCGAGGTAAGCACACCTATACTTAAAATAACGCCCAAGGCAAACATCAGCCTCCCAAAGGACACTCGCCGTTTTCCATGTACTGCAGATTTTTGCAAACTCATAATACCCCTCCGTATTGAAGCTTCAATTCTAATTGCTGGCCGTTTTTGAGCTCAACGGGTATTTGTGGGAAAGTTTTGTCTTTGCTCAATCTTTTACCAATAAGCAGGATGTAGTCGCCCTCCGGCAAAGCGGCTTGCACCATCCCGTCTTTGTCAGGACGAACCACACTCGTTTGCTGGCCCTGATCGTTCATAATATAAACATTGAAATCGAACCGGTGCTGGCAATCCGATTTACAATCATACTGTATGGTCGCGCTCAAACCAGCAGCACCCGATACTTTCTTGTATGATTTACTCCGGACGCCATTATCGCCGCGCCACCCAGCCGAACAACATAAAACTACAATAACGGCAATCACCACCCCAGCGATCACCCACGTGGCTTTTGAATCTCGAATTTTTTTACAAAACGCGCCAAAAGGTGATGCTTTCGACCGCTCCTTACCCTCACGTTGCTGCATGATTCCCCCACTCAGAACACACTAACTATTACGTATGACTATAATTACGCCGTGTTAAATAACTATGAATTGACGATGCGGGGTTAATACGATGTTAATAATCTGGCGGGTGGAATCTAGAGGTGAGCTATTCAGTTTAGGATTCGGATGCGCTTAAAGTTTTTCCCGCGTAGTCCGTCGATGCTGACTGTTTCAAATGTAGCCCGGATGTTTTCGAGCTGGGACGGTGAAAGCACTACTTGCCGGTAATCATACTGTTTAAAATTACGGCCACCGCCATGGTTACCGGCGCACCTAGCACTACGAAGGCAAGCAAAAAGTACACAAATGCTACTGCGTCACTATTATGCTGTATGAGTATCACGCCCAAACCGAGCGCCACGACGTAACTAAGCGCCGTTATATCCATGAGTCGGCGCACGGATTTTGTTCGCCGCAGTCTGCGATCCTTGCCGCGAATGGCGTTCGTCACGGCTAAACCAGCGGTTCCCACGATGAGACTTACGCCGAATATCGCGGTTGGAATCATAATTCCCTCAAGAAAAAGCTGGACTTCCACGTCATCGAACATACACTTGCTGTTGCCTTGTCGGGCAGCTTCGTTGCAGGTGTTATTTTCGTCGTATGCACCCAATGGCCAGGCAATGAGCGCGGCAACTGCAATCGCCAAAATGCCACCAAGAATGAGTTTTCCGTACTGTTTCATGAAGCAATGGTATCATAATGTAATTACATAAGGAGCACATGGAAGTCCCCCAATTTGCAGCTTTGCCACCCGAATGTGCACAAACCTGCCGCACCTTTTTAGTCGGCTTTAATCTGGATATGCAGATTTCCGCCAAGGCGCTCGCGGATGACCCCGAGGGCATTCCAGACAACGCTCAACAACGAGAGGTTATACTGCGTGGCGTGGCATTACGTTTACAAGGCTCGTTGGTGAAGAACATACTGCACGACCCGGAATTATCCGACGGTAGAAGTCTCATCAACGTAGAAAGCAGTATTTCGGTAACCGACCCTGTAGCCGCTATTAATGACATGGATGCATGTCCTAAACGCGGTTGTAAGATTTTGCGTACCAGCCTGCTACTCAACATGATTGAGCACGGCGACATAACTCCTGCCGACGACGAAGATGCCTAATGGTGCGTGACGCCGTGCTGCCGCATGCGCAACGTCAATCCGCCTACAAATGCGCCGATCAAGCCATACCGCGACCAGGAGAGCGCTCCGGTATTTTATTGGCTTTGAGCTACGCCCGCGACACTACTTGCGGTTACAAGTCTGCTTCGTCGATGAGCGGGATAACCTCGATGAGCGGTTCTTCGTATGGGTGCGCTTTGCGGAGCGCCTGTACAACCTGTTTGGCGTACTCGCGTTTGCACATCACATTGATTTGTTCTTCTTCGACGACCTCAAGTTTGTTCGGTTTGCCGATGTGCGGATCGGCGTCTTCGGTGGGGCGGAACCGCCCTTTGCCCAAAATCGAGAAACTGCATTCGCGGTAGTCGCCCATGTTGCCGGTGCCGGCTTTGGCAAGCGCCTCGCGTAGCTTGTCGGCTTCTTTGGCAGGGACTGTGGTGATAACTTTTACTCGTTTAAAATCCATGCCCATATTGTAGCACCGCACTGTTTCCTCATGACACAATGTTCGATAGCGCGAATAGCACGAAATGCATGTGTAGGCTATAACACTTCAGCCAGCTCAACGATGATGCCTTCCGGCCCACGAAGATAGCAAAGTTTGTACACGTCCTGGTAGTTGTACACGTCAACGAAAATGTCGAAACCTTTCTTTTTGAGGTCGCTTGCGATTTCGTCGATGCCTTCTACCACGAGCGCGATGTGTTTGTAGCCATGCGCATACATCTCCGATTCCGCCGGCACCGCTTTGTCGGCAGGGTTGATGAACTTCGTCAATTCCAGTTTGGTTTGACCATCCGGGGTCGCCAAAAAGACAACCTGCGAATGTGCATTTTTTACACCCACAACTTTGTCGAGCAACTCGCTTCGCTCTTCGTCGGATTCACCCGCTACGGTAAAACCGAGGTCCAAAAAGAACTGCTTTGCCGCAGCTAAATCATTTACTATTACGCCGATGTGATCGATATAGTGTAACTTCATATATGTAGTCTAAAGCAATAGTTTGACGACGCAAAATATGCTCTTGTGACCTATCAGGCGAGGTATACTAAGCTGGATGATGCACCGACCACAACCCAGCGGAGCCCATTTCCTTGAGAAGAAGCAATTCTATGAAGGCATTTTGGATCCTGAAACATTTGCGCGTAATTATACGCTGCACTGTTATGAACCATCTGATGCGATGGCGCCGTTTGTTGAACATTATTTTGTTTCGCGGCGACTCCCCCAATTTGACCCGGAATATATCGGGTACGACATTCTTTCACAGCCAGTAGCCAGTCTTTTTATCCAGCGGCGCGGCGCTTTTATTCAGGGCCCAAGCCTGCATAAACGCATGCTACGGGCCAAGGATTCGGCCATTTATGTCGGTGCGCAATTTAAACCTGGTGGCTTCTATCCTTTTTGGAAGCAACGGATGTCCGACCTGGCCGAGAAAGTCATTCCGGCTACGCCATTGATTCCCGGCTTACAAGAACTATCCGATAGTGCCTTTGAGCAGCTGGACGACACTGCCCTTGTCACTGCCATTGATACGACACTTGGCAATATGCACCCGCGCAATGAACCCCGCATCGGTTTTATCAACGAAGTAGTCCGTGCTATTGAGCGCGACCATATTACCGCCGTTACTGCTGTAGCAAAAAGATTCACCATGCGTGAACGGGCGTTGCAGCAATTGTTCCAGGCATATGTGGGTGTGGGCATAAAATGGATCATTATGCGGGCACGCTTTTTGGAAGTCACCAAATATGCGCGTGCTCAGACAAACCCCAACTGGGCCACGATTGCGACGGACTTTGGATATAGCGACCAGTCGCACTTCATCAATGATTTCAAGAAAATCGTTGGCCTTTCACCCCGGCAATTTATCGTGCTCGTCCGGTCACAAAAAAGTCCCCGCGCAGAGGACGAGGACTCTTTTTTCAAAGCCAGCTTACTGCACTCGTAAGTACAATACTGCGGGCCCTGATACAGTTGGCGGCGTAAACGTACAGGCGCCAGCGTCTTGCACGGTCAGGTCTGCAGCCTTTTCGGTTTTGCGGTCAGTCACCGTGAACCACTCAACATGGTACTTATCGGGTTCAAGTTGTACCGTGAATGATTCCGTCGCTTCCTCGGGCTGAAGGATAAGATACTCCTTGCCAGGGTTAACCAGCGCATACCCTGTCGAACTCACTTCCTGTTGTGGCTCCATATCGATCAATCGCATCCGCTCAGCAAAGCGAAGCGTGTCACCCATAGCGTATCGAGCCGGATCATATGTTTCGAGTGGTGGCGCGCCAGGCAATGTTTTCTCGGGATTGCCAACATCCAAGATGCCATAGTCCATCAGGATAGGATGGTTGCCACGGAGGAACGATTTCCACGCCCACAACGCATCACCTTTGCTCGGCGCATAATGGTCGGTGTCACTGATGATGATTTTTCTACCATCGGCGATAGGCGGGTTTTCATACCAATGCGACTGCGGGCTGCCAGGAGCCATGGGATGCCCGCCGTGAGCGAATATCTCATCGTCAAAACCAGGTGAAATCCATTCGGCTGGGCTGTCAAAAAGCGGATCGTTCACCTTCACCTGGTCTGCAACCGGGAACTGCATAGTCATGCCCATAGGGCGATGGTCATAACCCTGCTCTTTTTCATATTGCTTCACGAAGTTGATCACCCAATATTGCCATTCTGTCGAATCGCCCCAGTCCGGCAGTTCAGATAAGTTAAGTGCGTCTGCAAATTCCTGGCCGACTTTGCCGCCGCCCGAAGATTCGTTAGAAACCTCGTACAGCACATTTGGCAAGTCCTGCACCGTATCGATTACCTTTTTCATATAGGCTTCTTGCATGTCTTGCACGGCTTTAGCCAGTGGTAATACCTGGTGGTCCAGAATAGAAGTTATGCTCACGCCGTTCACGTTATTAAGTGCGTGGAAAGGGTGGCCTTCTACGTTGTCTGGTGCCGGACTCAAGTGCAATCCCCAGCCGTCAAACAGCATAACCGCCACATACATACCTTGCTCGCCAGCCGCAATGACGCGCTCGCGCAGACGTTCAAAATACTCATCATTGAAAGTAGAGAGGTCAAACTTTGGCTTGCCGTCCTTTGCTTTGCCTGCACCGGTCCGGGGCCATGGCTGAGGCGACATATTGAGGTGAAAGTCGGCCGCACCGGCGTTTGATTTGAAATGTTCCCATCGCCACAAACGGATAAAGTTATGGTTGCGGTCCTTTAGCAGTTTTAGGTAGGCATCGAAATCGTTTTGCTCTGGCGCATCGACTATTGCTTCCTTGCCAACGCCAAGTCCGTCCTGGAAGTTATTCCAAATGTGTGAGCCAGTCATGTAGACAGCCCGTTCATTGCCGTCATCATCCGTGACTGCAAAGTACCGTGGATTTGTTTTTGAGACCGTAAGTGGCCTTGGTATATTTGTAGGTTTGTCTGACATATTAATTCTCCTCTTTCTGCATTATTAGATCGTAGCCACCGCCCGGCCATGTCCAAGCGCCGGTAACGGTAGTGCCCTCATCTGAAAACGTGCCTTTAAAAGACATCCCCGATTGTTTGCTGATCAGCCAAAACCGTATGTTGTCGTCGTCAATTTCCCAAATGTATTTGTAATGATGGCCGCTACTACTTTCAAACCAGTGTCCGACAATTTCTTTACCGGGTTCGGTTTCTTCCCAGCCCATTTCGTTGCCGATGATCATGACGCCATCGATTCCGTCGGTGCTGTCGTTGGTATCTTCATGATGATGAAACGCAAGAAAGCGTCCGCCGGGAAGCCATTCAAAAGTGTCATGGCCATCCCATTCTACTTTGGTATTGAGGTCACGATGCTTGAGCTTCCAATTGCCAATTAAACGTTGAAATGGCTGTAGCGGTGCGTAGATTTCAGTTGTATGTTCGTCCATTGTGTCTCCTGGCTAGATGCTATTCCGGACGTAGCATGACATAACGCGGGTGCAATATATTGTAATTTTCCGCAATATGGCATTTCTCAGCACATAAGCTTGACGGATCGGTATTGTTCCCTTAGTATACAGCGTATACATGAACACCCGACAGCGTATCTTTGACGAAGCCATTGCTCTTATCGAGCGTAATGGTTCTGCGGCGGTATCGATGCGCCAGCTCGCTGGCGAGGTCCAGCTTACACCTATGGCACTCTACCGACACTTCGCCAACAGAGATGCGCTGCTCACCGCTATTGCCGACCATTACTTTGCGGACATGGCCGATCGGTGGCAAGGACACACCAAAGGCCACGACTACGAACAGGCACTGATACTCATCGGAATCGACTTGGTAGACTTCTCTATAGAACATCCGCATTTGTACCAACTTATGTTTATTGAACCGCGTCCCGGCGCCCGCGACCTGTACGATATTGCCACCAGCAGCGCGTCGCCTACCTTGGGTATCGTAATGGAATGTGTGCGGCAAGGTATGGCAACCGGAGCATTGCAAGGGAACAGCGCACAAGAGATCAGTTTGGCCTTAGCCGGCCAATTGCACGGATTGATTGCACTACGGCACGGCGGCCGCCTGCACATGTCCGACGCAGGTTTCCGATCCTTGTGTCAAAACGCTTGTACCCGCGTACTTACCGCCTATAAGATGTAATAAACGGCACTTAACAGAAAGGCCACTATGAAAACGCAGAAATCCCACGTAAAATTACAACCAACCGATAGCGCAGCGCTCATTTCAGCGTTACTCTTTTACGGAGGCTTCGGCTTGCATCCCTGGCCAATCCTTACCTGGTTCATACTCTTGCCCCTGCTGGTGGTTGCACCGCGAATTTCTGCCAAACGTACTGTTATCTTATCGGTTATCGCTGGTTTGCTTGGCCAAGTGGGAGTTTCAGTATACTTTGCAGGAACTCTGCATATGCCGCCTGCACTGCTCGCGGTACTTGTCGTGTATCTCGCCGCCCTGATGGCCGGCGTGGTTTCCTTGGGCCGCCTGCTACTCATGCGGCATAAACCATTGGTAGCTACGGTTGCGGTTGCCAGCACCTGGGTTTTGGGCGAGTACTTGCTAACTATACTTGCACCGCACGGCGCCTGGTGGAGCCTTGGCTATTCGCAAGCCTCGATCCTGTCGCTCTTACAAATTGTTTCAATCACCGGTGTATGGGGCCTGTCGTTCTTGCTCACTGCTTTCCCAACTGCTATTGCGGCGATGACCGTACCCGGCGTAAGCAAACGTTCAAAGGCGAAAACCAGTGCGGCCGTGGTTCTTGCGGCACTCGTGGTATTCACTTTTGGCGTAACCCAGCTGCATCGAAAAAATACCGCTCCTGAGCTTCGCGTCGCTGCGGCAGTCGCTGCAGAATCGTCAGATGAGCTCACCATAACCAGTGATGTCGGCAAAAAAGTGCTCAACGATTACCAAAACGAGATGCAACGGCTGGCCAGCAAACACGTACACACCGTGGTATTTCCAGAGAAAGGTTTGCAAGCCGACCAAAGCCAGCTCGCCCGTATTGCCGAGCCACTGGCCAGCGCCGCCAAACAATACAACATTACCGCCATCGTCGGCGTGATGGTTAAGACCGCACCGGAAACCTACGAAAACCGCGCGCTCATTTTCACACCAAACCAAGGTGAAGCAACCTATGTTAAGCAGCATCTGATACCCGGCCTGGAAAGCGACTTTGATGCGGGCGACAAACTGGCGTTCGTGCCAGGTAGTGACAAAACCCAAGGTGTCATTATTTGCAAAGACCTCGATTTCCAGGACTTTGTGCGCTCGTACCGCCAAGCAGGCGCCTCGGTGTTATTTGCTCCAGCCTGGGACTTTAATAACGATGGCTGGCTGCACAGTCGCATCGCAATCACCCGAGGCGTAGAAGATGGGATGGCGATCGCTCGCACCGGCCGCGACGGACAGCTAACTATCAGCGACGCACAGGGGCGGGTACTTGCAGAGCACGCCGCCCGCGAAAACACCGCCAGCAGTGTGGATGCCACCATCCCTGCCAAAACACTTGCAACGGTATATGCCCGAATGGGCGACTGGCTCGTCTATGTCAGCGCTGTTATAGCGGTCGGCAGCATCGGCTATTTGGTAGCTACCCGCCAACGCAGCAAGCGATAACAATGAGCAAGCGCGTACACACTCACTATAGCGACTAAACCGTCGGCGCTACGACCTGCCCATAGCACGGGCTACGAAGTACATAATTACGAGCAAGAGGTTGCACGTTCCAATTATCATGCCGAAGATAAACAAAGGCTTGTTGCCGAATGATTTACCCTCAAGGCCGCCCCGATAAGCCAGCGCACCACCGAAGCCGGCGGCAAGAATAGTCACGAACCAACCAAGTGCAAGTCCTAGGATACCACTGAGGACCATTAAGAGCGCCCGCGCATTATTGTTACTGGTAGCTGCCCGAAAGCTCTGGGTATTTGGACCGGTACCATAGACCTTCGCTGGATCAAAGTTTGCCGGTTGCGGTGGCTGCAGTGGTTGTTGTGGCTGAGGCTGCTGCGCCGGAGCAGCGGGTTGAGGTTGCGAATAGGGATTAGCCTGGGGAGGAATCGGAGGATCCGCAGGTGATTGTGGCACACTATTAGGTGGGCCTGCAGGTGGTTGCAAAGGCTGTTGTGGCTGCAGTGGTTGGTTATTGTTTTGATCTTGTGGTGGCATGATATCCTCTTATGTAATCTTCATTATTACTGGTTCTTCATACTAAGGTAGAAAACTATCGAGCTCAGCAGCACAAAAAATATAACGATTGCCCACTTTACCAAGACACTCTTTTTATCACGTATAGGTGGCGACATGTCGGGTTTTACCTCAAGATCACTCACGGCCGCATACCACAACTGTTTTCCAGTGACGCTCATAATATCATAACGGCTTGAAGCGGTGGGTTGCTTGATCTCAAAATACATCTGCGGCGCCGAAGGACCAGGCTGAAACGTCAACCCATTATAGTAATCGGAAAAATGCAACACCGATGCTATGGGCACTTGAAAAATCGGCCCGCCAAGCACCCGCCCTGTGTTGGGCTCTTGTTCGTACAAGGTCAAAACCAAGTCAGGCCCGAGCGTGAGTAAACCCAGCTTAAGCCCTACAACGGTAGTAAGCCCGTTCTTGTAGCCAACAATAGTTTGCAGAATGGGCTTCGTGGGGTCTGCAGGCAATGGAGTAGGTATTTGTGTGTTTGTTTCTGGATCCATAATTTTAGTATAGCTTCGTTCAGTAATTTTACATACTATTTCCGTCACTTTTACTGCTCATTTACCTACAGGCGGGCACAAGGTTGTGCTGCTTCAGTCCTTTCATAGAACTGAAGCAGCCGAGAGTTGCCGGGTCACTAGCCTGCTATCGTACGAGCTGGCGCAGCTTATCGATAGCATGCTGCCGTGCCGGAGACGCAGGTGCGAATGTTTGTGCAGTTTGTGCGGCGCAAGTCGTATCGAAGACCGGCAAAACGCCAGATGCCAGGTAATTATTGGCTGCATCGGTAGCACATTGATTAGCCGCTAAATAAGCCGCCGCATGACCACCCTGCTCAACACTCACCATGCGTGCCCGATTCAGGAAAAGCACTCGCGTTTCAAGCGCGCCGATGTATGGCGTGGCAGGATCACGCTTATTTTGGATCATCAAAATATTGGTGGGCCCATTGGCGTTAATGGGAACCAATGGCTCCTGAGGCTGGTTGTGCCAGTAAGCGCACGGCCAGATGTTGGAACCGAGCTCACCAAATTTGGGGAAGAGCAGTTTGTCTACCGTTAGCTCTTGCTGATATTGAGCGGGCGATCGCGACCACGCAGCATCGTCGCATACAACTGCGAGTGCCGATGCGGCGCCGTTATCCACCGGTACGCTTGCCAAAGACGGCTTGGGCAACGAGCGTAAAGTCTGCACTGCGTTCTTATCAAGTGCGGTTGCCGGCGTCTGCCCATCGGCCGTTTGCCATATCTGGCCACCAAGTGGGAAATTCGCGTCATTGTACAGCACTGAAAAAGATATCTCGCGGAACATTGTATCGTTGAGCGTCGCATGCAAGATCGGAACATACACAGGATGCTGGCGCAGCTTATCTATGAGCTGGAAAAACTTGGCGTTGATTTGGCCTTCCGTACTCCCAAGATGGTATGTGGCGTCGTTCGCTGCCAGATATTTGGCAAAGTCAGGAAATCGGTCGTAATCAGCAAGTTTCCATGAGCGGAATTGTTGGCGCCAAACCCAATTTGCGTCAACATTACTATCGAGAACAAACCGATCGCTCTGCTGTGGAAATAGTGACGTATATACTGAACCGAGATAGGTGCCATAAGAGTAAGCGAAGTATGAGATCTTTTGCGCGCCCAGCCCTTGGCGTATTTGATCCATGTCGCGCGCAGTATTGTTTGTGGTGATGTACGGCAACAAGTCGCCCGAAGCGGCGGCACATTTGTCGGCGACCATCTTCATAAAGTTAGCCGTGTCATTAAAATTGTTATTCTGCGTAAGTGGAACAAGCGCCTGCTCGCCTTGCTCGGCAGTCAAACCACAGGTAACGGGCGTGCTTTGTCCTACACCGCGCGGGTCAAAGCCAATAAGGTCGTATTGGTTCAACACATTCTGTGACATTAACGTGGCAAATTGCGTTGGCATGTCGATGCCCGCCCCTCCTGGGCCGCCAGGATTGATCAGCAGCACACCGCGGCGATGGCTCGGATCGGCAGCGGGTATTTTTGAGACAGCGACCGTAATCTTACGGCCACTCGGATTTTTATAATCAAGAGGAACCTGCAGCGTACCGCATTGTTGGTTGCTTGCCGCGCCTGGGTCAAGTGCAGCACAACTCGGTTGCCATGTTATCGCTGCTGCAGTTGTCGCATGGACTGCCTCGGCATGTACCCTTTGCAACACGCTTGGCACACAGCCGACAATCGCCAAGCTGATGGCCGCCATGATTACCACGCGTTTCCGAACGCTGTTGCTCCGTATAATCTGTGTTACTTTCATATGCCCTCCCCTATTTAATGCTCACGACCGTGCCCTTATTTGCTCACAGTCAGTCACTTTCAGTATACGACGTATACAGCTCAATGTGAGGCATCACGGGCCAATCCTTTTTTGCATACCATCGACAAGGGTAAACTCCAGCAATGCGTTTGTAAAAACTGAAATTATAATTAAAACAGTACCGCTAAGATAGCAATGCAGGCTTACTCATTCATACAGTGGTTCTGGTGTCCGTTCATGTCGTTCGCCGAATGAGCAGCGCATGGTTGCAATGGGACGACCACATTACCAATATTTTAACTATAAAGTCAGCGACCAGGCAACTATATAGACTGCCCTACAGGTAAGCAGTACACTTCGGCGTTAAGCTGAATTATAGCGAGCTACCGGATAGCGGTAAGCTTTGCGGCGAGTTGTTGGGAATACGGCGTCAATTTTTGTGTCATGGCAGCCGTGTCTTGGAGCCCTGCACTCTTCTGCACGGTTGCATCGAACAGCACTTCAACTATGAAGCGACCTTGGCGAAATACGAGCGCGTTATCGCCCGCATCGTCGCGATACCCGTATCCTTCATCACCAATCGTCGCCACTTGCCCGGCATTCTTGCGACTTTTTACCATATACTCTTTGGCGGGTGCGTCTGCATTGAAGCTTGTTATCGTTATGTCGAGTTTTTGGTTGAAAGGTCCGGCCGTCAAGCCCGTGCCAAGGCCGGTATTATATCGGGCGCACTCAGTCGAAATTGAGTTGTAAAGCTTGCCGCCAACCTTTGCGACGCCGGTTCCACTTGGCAGCGACTCGGTAGTATATACGCTGGCGTCAGATCCTGTAAGGTTTTTGATGTCGTCATTAGATATGTAGTCACAGGCGCGGGCATACTTTTGGGTATATGTTGGGGTGTTAAACTGCGGAATGGCCGGACCGACGCCATGTTTCTCCTGGTCGGCAAAATTCTTGGCCGCAATGGTCAGCAGTTTTTTCTGCATATCAGCGCTTGTGTGGGTCCCATTAAACAAGAACTCGATGGCTTTCTCACCGGTGACCATCAAATAACCGTGCGAGCCGGACTCGTCCTTATCTTTATAGGTAGTCAAGCCTGCGATTGCACCTGTTTTGTTGTACCTATTGGCTATCGCGCCGGCGATGGCTTCCTTGTGCGTGTACGGCGGCTGGTATACGGCAATGTTCAGAATGTCACCGGACTTAAGATCGTATTGGCACGCATTGCTATCATCAGTTCTCACCGACCCAGGCAAATCGTATAGGTTCGGATCTACGCCGGCCTTACCGGTACGGTCAAGAAATCCGCGGACGACCGCTTTAGTATCAGCACGAGCCTGAAGGTAAGCTTTCTGCTCATACAATTCTTTGATAGAGAGTATATTGCAGGCATACACGATGGGATTGTCGCTTTGCGAGGATGCGCTGCCTTGTGCCGTCATAAGTGGCGCGCTATGCTTTGACATGTCGAGCGCCAGCGGATCGCCAATTGCAGCCCCTAGTTCCATAGCGCTATACCCTTCGCGCGCGTGATATATGCTCGGATCGAGCTGGTCGGCACTTTGCGAACCGCCGGACGAATGGCTCATAACAAGTTTTATAACGACGGCCAGCACGATTAACCCACCGCAAACGATGATAATTATCTTTTGCAACCTGGTAAGTCTTTTCTTTTTACCATCCGGATAATTTTGCTTAAACTCAGGTTGAGGAGTTTGCGGTTCCATGACGTTAATCCTTACATTTGTCCCTTATTCTATTTTGATTATACCATCACTCGCTTCGATAATCCGACCGTAGATCTAGCTTAAACCGGCTCACTTTCCTTGATATCAATGCGAGCCGCCTTCGTATGGCGTATGCCATGCCTGAGTATCCTCCTGGTGATTAGCGGTATTCGTCAAACTTATGCAGATACTGATAGTTACCCGGCCAGCACTCAGAAGGCACAAATTCGTAGTCCAGGCGTGTGAGGTAAATATCATTGACGGTTGGATTGTAGAGTACCACGCCAGGAGATTTCTTGACGGTTCCCGGCTGGACATAGACAAAACCACTATCACCGGGGTACAGCGATGGAGAGATGATAGATGGATTAGCCCGCAGTTTTATCGCACACATTTCGTTATGCGGATTACGGTCGCCGTTCACATCGTCGTTGTAATGGCCGGCATAGCGATAGGTGATTTCACTCGCCATAGAATCCATTTGATCCGGCTCAAAGCCACGCTTATCCCAACCGCGCTCCTGGGTGGCGATTCGGGCGATGGGGCCATCGAACATGCGATGCTGCTCGACCTTCGGAGGATCACTATGCACTACGATTGGGTACAGTGCCAGTATGGCGGCACCCGCACCAATAATTCCAGCATAAGCGCTTATCTTTCCCCAATTAGGGGTACGTTTCTTGGTGCTTTCAGGTGGTAGATTTTCTTCGGCGGGAGGTTGTTCAGCACGTTCAGACATTTACAAAATATAGCACGGCCACGACGGGTTACAGGAGTTTTAATATATTTTTTCATATTTTGTCGCAGACCAAAAACACTAAGCCCGTAATTGTTCTAAAGGATTATGTCCCCAGGAGTTTGGTCGGGTGCGGCATCAAGCACTATGAACACTTCGTAATCACTCTTTAAGTTCAGCTATCCTGTTCTTTGTTATATCCCAGTAAAGCGACGCCGATGACCAGTGCTCTTGAGAGTAGCCAATGAGAGATGTATCCGCAGGTTGAATACCCGTACGTTCTGCAAACTCATTAAAGGAATTTATAACGGTCATTTCCGGAGCAGCGCTCAGTACTCTGTCCCATCCACATGAGGTATAAAATCCAGCCTCAACACCAGATTGCGTACGAAGGATACGATCGTTCACTTTATTACTCCAGCCTGGCATAACGCCCGCGATGGGACCAGCTCCAACTGTTCCGTATGGCAGCCCCCAAGCTAAGAACTTACCGTACTCCGATGGTGGCGGAGTATTGGTCAAATTATTCGGAATTGTGCCGCAGCCGTTTCCAGTCTTGCTGGGATAATGATGGAACACTTTATCGCGGAAATCTAACGTGGAGCTTCTTTCACGAGCTTATTGACTTGCGGCTTTTTCAGTAATCGTAATGCCCGATCTGTTTTGCCTTCTTGCAGTTGCTTGAGGCTATATTGTTTTTCAAGCTCTGACTTAACAGCCGTAATCATAGTAGGAGTAACATTTTTAAACTCTATTTCTAGGAGATGGTCTTCTACTATTCGATGATCATCAGCGTACGAGATGGTTTCATTAATGACTTCGACGATACTCTCGCCTTTGGCAAAAGTAAAAACCTTACGATGATTCGTAATTTTTAAAATGCTTTCGAGTTTTTCAATACCGGCCGGAAAGGTAATTCCGTCTTGTTTTTCTATCTTTGATGGATGCTCATCGCGCGACAATTCGACATGCTGTTCTTCAAAAATATTCTCACCACTCGCTCGGCGCTCTATAAACTTTTTGGCGGTTAAAGTCGTCTTGTTTTTGGCTGAACGTATACGAACGCCCATTTTATATTTTTCAAGTTCGCAATCCTCAGTATCGTATATGCTATCGACGAGGGAATAATCTTCTTCGATTTTGTTCCAATCTGTAAGACAGGAAATGACATTCACGAGTTGCGTTTTTCCGACCCATTCATAGGCGACTTCTTGTTCAATTTCGGTTCGAGAATTATGTTTCATAACTTAAAGCAGTATACTATCGGTAATTTCCAAATTAGCCGCTACAAGTAATCCGGCAGCTACTTCATGGAGCTGGAAAGTTTGCTCATTAATCGCTACGGTAAGTTCTGCAGCATCTGGTTTAAATACCAACACTGACTGATCAGGATATAACATAGTTCTGCTGAGTATACCAAAGTTTTTCTGCGGCAAAAAGTTCATGCCCTCCGCCTTCCAAACTCGAACTCATAACAGAGGTAATTTGGCAAAATAAAAATCCGAGAAATTGTTCTCGGATTTTTACATCTGTTGGCTAAATCTGGTGGCTCCTCCCAGACTCGAACTGGGGACACAAGGCTCTTCAGGCCTCTGCTCTACCAACTGAGCTAAAGAGCCAACTCTTTGGCGACAGAGGTTATTGTACTAAGTAATCTTAAATTCTTCAACTGTAACTTGACCATGACTTGCACGTCAGGCGCAGCTATGACACTATAACGAATAATATGGTTGATGGTATAACATTCCGTGGCGAACAGCCCCCCAATGAGCCCAGCATAGTAACCTTTGACCTCGATGGGTCAAAAACATTCGCCGAAGGACCTAATCTTCGTACACTGGGGCCGCTCGCTACCAGTAACCATTACTTTACCGCCATAGAGCAAATGGGCTTTATGATAGATCGTATCCAGCAAAGAGGGAAATTCATTGACGGCATCGGCATTGCTACGACGGCTGACGTCCAAAATGGTACGATCATTAATACCCGCAGATTGGGAAGAACTGCATGGGAGGGCTCACCACTTGTTGATGATGTGGCAAGTGAAACAGGCGTATCGGCGGATCGTATCGTGCTTTTGCATGAGCACGAAGCGGGTCTCATTGCCGAGCAAGCTGCCAGGCCAGACGAGGCGCTGGGCCTTTTCATAAACATTGGGCGCACTTTCGGTGGCGGCTTATATTCTTGCGACAAACTCCGTGATGACCCGCTCGCTCCTAATGTAGAGCCTGCCGAACTCGGCCATCATTTTTTGAGGCAAGGCGCTATCTGCCCCTGTGGTAAACGCGGCTGTATCGAGGCATTCGTCACAAGCTATGGGCTCCGTCATAGCACGAAATTAGATGTTGATAAGATTTCGCCCGATGATCGGGTATGGAATCATTTTAAAATTGATCTCGCCGATGCCATGACGGACACGCTCAATCGATATCATGATGATCGCGGTCAATACATAGGCACGGTAAGTGTATTCGGGTCATTAGCAAAAAAGGGGCCGGATGTACTTGCAAGCCTCCATGGCAATCTGTTGCCAAAACTCGGCAAAAATACTCCGGAGATCATACGCTCAAAGCACGGGGCAAAGAGTGCGATTATCGGGGTACGACTTGCCGTAAAACGGCTTTTAGCTCAGTAGTTTAGCCAGGTATAATTGCAGGCGTTACGCGTCTGATTTCTTCTTGAACCGATCGCGGTCGCGTACCTCCATTTTGTGGATGGCGCGCTCCATCGCTTTGTCGAGGTCGACTTCCTGGTTGTTCGCCAGACACATAACGGTGTACAGTACGTCGCCGATTTCAGCTTCGAGATCATCAGGTGCTTCGCTGGCTTTTTTGGGTTTATCGCCGAATCGGTGGTTCAAAATGCGACCCACCTCACCCACTTCTTCGGCTAGGCGTGCAAACTGGCTGAGCGGCTCCCAATACGGTTTTTCGTATCGCTGCAGGATATCGTCGATGCGTTTTTGGTATAGCTTGAGCATTAGGCCTGCTCTTTGCCCATGAATTCTTTCACGCTCTTGACGGTATCCATAAACTGAGCCGGGAACACGATGGTGCTGTTCTTTTCAACCGCAATGTCACTGAGCACTTGCAAGTTACGGAGCTGCAGGGCGATGGGGTGTTGCGAAATAATGTCGGCGGCTTCACCGAGTTTGGCGGCGCTCAATTGTTCACCTTCGGCGGCGATGATTTTGGCGCGCTTTTCGCGTTCCGCCTCGGCTTGTTTGGCCATAGCGCGCTGCATGCTGTCGGGCAACTGGATGTCTTTCACTTCGACCGTGCTTACGTAAATTCCCCACTTTTCAGTAGAAGCTTCGAGAATCCCTTTGATCTTTTCGTTGATGGCGACTGTCTCACTCAGCACATCGTCGAGCGAACTTTGCCCAACCACGTTTCGCACCGTGGTTTGCGCGATCTGATATGTCGCCGCGATAACGTTTTCAATCTCTACGATTGAGCGGATCGGATCTTGCACCTGGTAATACGCCACCGCCGCAACGTCGATGGACACGTTATCTTTGGTAATAATTTTTTGTGATTCGATCGGCAACGTCACGATCCGCAGACTGACTTTGCGCATCTGGTCAATAATCGGAATGATCAGGCGGAGGCCCGGCGCCTTAACCTGTGAGCGCACCTTGCCGAGGCGGAACACCACGCCGCGTTCGTACTGCGTAATCACTCGGACTCCGTTAGCAATGATGAAAAATACGACAACGAGCAAAATGATTACAAAGGCCGTCATGTGGGGAAACTCCTTATTTACGCTTTCATTGTAGGCCAGGTACCGGTGGTATGCAATGACTGCACCGCAAAAGGCTTATGTGTTGGCGCGCGCACCCAGCATATCTTTGCAAATGGCGAATAGCTGCTGCGCCAGTGTTTGGCTTATTGTCAGCGGACCGGTAGCATACGGGTCACTTTCACTGTCTTGCTGGAAAGAAATACTGACTATGCGGTTGCCGGTGAGCACGATGTAGTCGTCTTCGGTGATTGTGTAGTTTACTTGTGTCCCCGCCGCCGAACGTCGTGTAGCCGATTTTTGGTATACATTTTGGCCGTGGTACGAATACGCCGCATCGCCAAGCCCTTTTACGTCTTGCAGCACCGGCCCCGGTGTTTTGGGCGTTTGGGCGGCCTTTTTGGCTGCCAGTGCGGCTTTGGCGGCATCGGCGGTAGCATAGGTGTTGACTGCTAGGTGCATGCCTTGCGGATATTCATCTTCGAGCGACAGTCCTTGAGCATCAGGTGATGCGTTGAATGCCCTGAGCCCCGCACGATCGGCGGCGGTATTGTAATTAACGCCGCAGCTGGAGAACACCCCATTGCCTGCGGCCGGCAGGTTTGTCGGTGCGCCGTATTGGTTATCGCTGGTCATGGTATCGGGGCGGAATTGCGCATCGGGAAATAGCGCTGTCACCTTAGGAAAATCAATTGCACGGCAGACGTCGATAAACGGCATATTCAAGAATGTCGTGTGGCCGGTGAGATCGGTAGGCTTGGTGGCTACGGCTTTGTTATCTGTTTTGCTGATGATTTGTTTGGCAAAAGCGTCGAGCTTGGGTGTAGCCGTCGCCATGGTGTCGCCATCTTGCAAAGCGTAATCCAGGGTAACATACAGGTTGTTATGGGATATGGACGCTTCCAGTACATTGTTGGGCGCAACCGGTGCCGTAAGTACACTGTTGGTGACAAACGACGGTAAGGTCGGCGGCGTGACGTTCGGATTTTTCGACAAGCTGGCAGCAGTGAGTTGGTCGCGGCTAAGGTTATCGTCGGCACCTTTCGGCCTACTAAATTGTTTGATGGTAACCGTGGCGGTAACTTCGTTTGGCGCAGCAGGGTCTTTCGGCATCGTTAAAGCGCAACTGGAAGTGTAACCGGCGTTGGTATCTGCTTGAGCCGCAATCTGGGTAAGGTCGCCACTTGCGCCCCGAAGCGCGCTTTTTTCGTAGCGATAGCCGATCGTGCCGCCGTCATTCAATCCAAAGGCCGTCGCATAATCGCTCATAGTGGCAACGCTACAGGGGTAAATATAGTCATAGTCGCCGACCGTAATTGCCGCGTTGCCTTGGGCGTTCGGATTTTTATTTCCCGATTGTTGCTTGTGTAAGAAATAAATCAAGAGCAGTACGATAATGACGATAACCAGCGCCGAACCGCCCAAAATAAGCCACAGGGTTCGCTTCGAACCGCCTTCAAAGGAATAATCGGGATCCATAAGCGCTATTGTAGCGGGCGCTGCCTAAAAAGCGCAAGCATTATCTACTACAATTGCACGTCAGTGGGATGTACGGTGCCGTCGATATATTCCTGGCACAAGCGCTCAAACACCGAGTTCGTCCAGCCGAAACCAGTTTGCGACGGATATACGCCTTTGAGTGGTGGTTTTTCCGGAGCGACAACATTGTATTTCTCGAGAAACACGCCGTGTTCGTTAAACCAATCAAGGTTTGTGCGCAGCCACTTCATGGCAATGCGTTTCGCGTCATCGTGGTAACCATAGCGCTGCAAGCCTTTGATAACCAAAAAATGCAATGGCGCCCAGCCGTTCGGATGTGCCCACTGTGTCGGCATGGCACCCGGAATATATTTACCGATCGGGTTGAAATCAGTGGTAGTGAGGCCGCCCTTTTGCTCGAAGCGGCGCAGCGCCTTCACCATTTCCTGTGCCTGGCGACCATCAACCATACCGGCCCACATGGGATAATATGCCGCGAGCGAGCTCACGCTACCGCGCTTTTCTTTCGCAAAATTGTAGTCATAAAACAAGCCGCGGCCAGCGTCCCACATCAGTTTGTTCATGGTTTGCTTGCGCTTTTGGGCTGCTTTTTCCCATTCGGTGACTTCGTCGGGACGGTTCAAAATGCGGGCTGCACGCGCAAAGTCCATTTCGTATTTGTACAAAAGCGCATTGAGGTCGACCGGTAAATAATTGAGCGCGTGCCGGCTGAAGCGCGGCGTGTAATCCCAGCCGCTCTCGGCCTCGGCTAGATCCTGCGTCATGTTAATGTCATAGTAGCGACTCAAACCCTGGTACACCTGCCGGGCGTTCGGCTTGGCAGTGCCCATCCACACATTTTTGTATTCTTGCTGGGCAAGTTTGATGGCTTCTTCCAGCCATGCCTTACCCGGTTCGTACACCTGGTACACGTCAAAAATAAAGCTCGTCAAAAATGGCGGCTGCGAGCGGCCGGTCAAATAGGTACGCGAAGCGTTGGGAATTATGCCGAACCGTTTCTGCAAGCTGAACAGATCTTCCAGAATGCCCTCGACCAAATCTTTGTGCTGCGGATCGAGCATACATTGCACCATAAAATAGCTATCCCAGTAATACAGCTCGTTAAAGTCAAAGTCGTGACCCTTTTCGTGTGCCGGTACCAGGAACGGCTTGGGCATGCCGAGCAGGCTATCGTCGTCTTTGGGCTGGAAACGCTCCAGCGTCGGCCAAAAGGCGGCAATATAATCGCGCGCCACCTTCACCTCTTCGGCCGTCAGGTCTTTGTGTTTGCCAAATGTAAAGAGACCCGTTTTGGCAGCGGTTTTGCTCGCAACTGTTTTGATCTGTTTTGCTTTATGTAACATCTTAAATCCAGCCTAGGCTATTTGTGCCTGGTTCGTCAAGCCACAGTGGCAGTTTATCCAGGATATTATGATAGCACTATTCGGTTTGCAGGTCACGATAGTGGAAGCGCAGTATACCGAGCGCTCCGGCCAATACACCGAGTCCGGCGACGATTCCGGCCGCCTGCCAGTTCGGTTCGGTCGCTGGCGCCAGGGCAATGTGGTGCAATACCGACGTGTCTAAAATCCAGTGGTTGAGGTTTATTCCCGAGTTCACCATCTGTACCAAAAACGACCAGGCAATAACGCCGTAACTACCAATCAGTGCAAATCGTGGCGCGAAGCCGAACCCAAATACCGCCACGCCCAGCGTCAGCAGCGCAGGCGCCATAGCATTCACCCCCGCCACCCAAATATTGTGAAACGGCAAATGCAAATGTTGCAAACTCGCTCCCGTCCAGGCGCCGACGCTCGTAAAGCTTCCCGCCAGCACGATGACGGCCACGATCAAACCAATGCGCCCCAGCAACCACTTCGTCCGGCTCAAGGGCTGCACCAGCAAGTTGTCCAGATACCCTTCGGCCTCGTCTTCGCGCACCGCACCGATAGCACTGGCCGCGTACGACATAATAATCACCATCAAAATGAAGAAGGTCACGCCCAAAAACGTCAGCGGCCCGAGCGTGTCATTGGCGTGTGAAATACGATGAATCACCCCACTCGCATTTGAAGAATTGGTAAATAACTGCGTGGCAGCCTTGGTGAGCAAGCCGAACAGCGTCGCCATAAGCGTGATTGCAAAGATCCAGGTCAGTGCCGAGATGCGCGTCAACCGGATTGCCGCCAGCAGTGGACTGCGCAAAAACAGCAGGTGGGGCTTGGCGGTTTCCCGGTCCGGTAGCACGCTTGCGCCTAAGTCGCGCCTCCCCGCCAAAAATATTGCCAAACCCGACGCGGCAAACGTCATACAAGCAATGGGCACCAGCCACCACGGATTCGGCTGATGCAGCGGATGCAAATTATCGATCCAACCCAGTGGCGAAATATTCCGCAGCCATTCGGCGCTCGTGGTATTGCCCATGGCCCGCAGAAAAAAGCAAATGCCAAAGAACGCCGCCGCACTACCGGCTGCACGACTTCGGGTGGGCATAATCTGGCTCGCAAGTGCCCCGACCGCCACAAATTGCGCAATCGAGGCCACCACTGCCAGCGCGAAAAATAGGCCCGCACCCGCACTATATTGCACGGTATGAATGGCACCTACCCCGACAAAACAGAGCGCGAGCACCACATAGAACAACAACAGCGAAAAGCCGATCCCCAGCAGCGCGTTGCCAGCCGCACGTCGGGCCGTCGTTTGCCCGGTGAGCAGCATTTCCCAGCGCCCGGCCGTTTCTTCGCCCCGGAACGTTTTCGTAACCGCCAAAATTCCCCACACCGCACCCACGATAGCCATGATACCCAGGCAGTTCCACACAGTAAACCCGGCTACGGTTTCGAGCTGGTAAGGTTTGCCGAACATTGCGTTGAGCCCGGTGTTACTACCGAGTGTATGGATGATAAGCTGCCGGCTCGACGTCGAAGGATATGCCGCAGCGTAACCGACGGCTTTTGAGGCGGTAAACGCACTGAAGATTGCCGCCCATAAAAGCGCGCCGTGCCAGGTTTGTCGTGCCACGAACCTGCGCACAACACTTTTGGAACGGCGAAACACGGTCAGGCCGTCGGCCGTCCTAGCGCTCATTGCCGTCACCTTGGTTACGTTTTTCTTCGTCGCCATAGAGCGACAAAAAGAGCTCTTCGAGTGAAGGTTCGCGACTGAGGAACGTCTTCGGATGTGCCGCCGCCAGCGTGCTCAATAGCTCGTCGATGGAGCCTTGCACTTGGCAAGTCAGCACATGCCCATTTACTTTTACCGCGCTCACGCCTTTTATGTGTGTCACTTTTGGCGGGGCGCTGGCAAAGGTAGCTTCTACGGTGAGCGCCGACAAGTGCCGCATATCGGCGAGTGTGCCGACTTCCACCAATTTCCCCGCGCGCAGAATCGCTACCCGGTCGCACAATGCTTCGACTTCGTCTAAAATGTGCGAACTTAAGAAAATCGTCTGGCCGTTTTGTTTGGCTTCGAGCACGCACTCGCGGAACGCCTGTTCCATGAGCGGGTCCAAACCACTCGTCGGCTCGTCCAAAATTAACAGATCAGCCCGTGTTGCGAATGCCGCAATCAGCGTAATCTTCTGGCGATTGCCTTTTGAATACGTACGCACTTTTTTGTCCGGCTCGAACCGAAAACGCTTGATGAGCTTCTCGCGGTACGTTTCGTCGGTTTTACCGTGGATTTTTGCCAGCAAGTGCAGCGTTTCGGCACCAGTCAGGCTCGGCCACAGCGCCGATTCGCCCGGAACGTACGCCACCCGTTTGTGCACGGCGACTTTCTCTTTGGTCGTATCCATGCCAAAAATTTCTGCCGAGCCGGAAGTCGGCGCAATAAGGCCGAGCAGCAACCGGATCGTCGTGGTCTTGCCCGCGCCGTTTGGGCCCAAACAACCCAAAACTTCGCCTTTGTACAACTCAAGGTCGAGCGCATCCAAAGCCGCCAACGAACCATATTGTTTGGTGAGCCCGGAGGTGCGTAAAACTACGTCCATATTTTTCCTTTTGAAACTTATGTCAAAATCGTCTCAAAAAACCGCAAAACATGCAAACCTCTTATGGATTACAAGCGTAGTTTAAAAAAGATGCTTGATGAAAGTAACCAGCGCCGTTCCCAAACCGATCACGAGCGCCGCGCCTGCTGCGCCGATAATTGTCCCGAGCAACAAAATAAGCGCGTCATCCAGAATAATTGAAAGGCTAATAATAACCACGCCGAGTGCCGGCAAGGTGTCAAGCCCCGAAAACGGCGGCGCCAAAAACGCGAATACCGTAAACACGATCATAAGCAGCCCGAGCAGCCGTAACCCCATGGTGTGCTCAAAAAGTGTACGCATGCGCGGGCGCGACCACTTCTCAAACCAACGGATGCGCCGCAAAATAATACCGACAGCTTTGCTCTGCAGAATCGGTCCGAGCTTGGCAGCCTGCCATTTTTTGGGTAGCCAAAACTTGCGTAAGCCCACCACCATTTCGAGCGCCAAAAGTACCGTAATAACCTCAAATACGTGCGTCACGCCACCGGTCGGCAATGGCAGCGCCGGCACCGCCATGAGCAACAGCATAATTATCGCGAAACTTTTCTCGCCAAAAACTTCAGTGAGCCCGGCAATGGTTTTTGGCCCTTTGCTCTTCAGCCAATGTTCCAGGTCGTCGCTAAAGGTGAGTGTTTTCGCGGATTTCGAGGTTTTCATGTACCTACATCATAACAGATCTGTTTTTGTGACCCCTTGCTTACCGCAGCAAATACGCAGCAAGCACGCTTTTTAGGCCAACGCTTTTTTGGAGGCGATGATCGATGCACCGATCAACAGAATTCCCGTAATGCCGGCAATCAGATCAGGGATCGCCACCAGCAAACTGACCAAAAGCAGCAACGCCAAAATAAGGATCGCGTAATGCGCGCCGTGCTCGAGGTACAAATACTTACCGAGCGTTTGGCGCTTCACCATAAACACCGTCAGCGAGCGAACCCACATGGCCCCCACGCCCAATCCGACCGCGATCAGCACAACCTCGTTCGTAATGGCAAAGGCACCAATCACGCCGTCGAACGAGAAGCTGGCGTCCAAAATCTCCAGATACAAAAAGGTGATGAGCGCCGCCACGCCACGCTGCCGGCCATCGCCCTTCATCTCGGCCTTGCGGAATTTTTCCATGCCGAGATTCACCAGATGCATAAGGCTGTACACTATGATGCCCATAGCTCCGGCATACAATGTGGCCGATTTGTCGTGGTTGATAGGCAGGATGGTCATAATACTAATAACAGCGGCAGTAATAAGCGCCGGCACCCAGCTTTTTGCGTATTTCTGGAAATGCTTTTCGATGCGGTGCAGCCAGAGCACTTCGCGCACATCGTCAAAGAAAAAGTGCAGCGCCAGCATCAGCAAAAACGCGCCGCCGAATGCAGCGATGCTGGTGTGGGCATGCTCAAGCTTGTGCGCGTACTCGGCCGGATGATGGAACGCCAGGTCGAGCACCTGCCCCCAACCTAAATGCGCCGTCAGCGACACGATCAAGATCGGAAACACAATGCGCATGCCAAGCACCGCGATCAGCACGCCGACCGTCAAAAACATCTTTTGCCAAAATGAGGAAAGTCGGGCCAATAAACGCGCGTTAATAACGGCATTATCAAAGCTGAATGCGACTTCGACCACAATCAAAATCGTCGTAGTGACGGCAGCGGCGAACCCTTTGCCCAAAAGCACTGCGACCAAGCTCGCAACCGTCAAAAAAACTGAGAAACCGAAAATTCGAAAAGAACTGTGTTGGGTAGCAGCCACGTGCGCATGTTTTGTCATCTGATTAATAATACCACGAGGCGAACCCCGTGGTATTACGTTTTGCAAGTGTTAGCGGCTCAGCCGCAGCCAACTTTAAGCTTCTGCCAAGAATGGCAAAACTATTTGATCAGCTCGAGTGATTTGGCGGCTTCTTTTACTTGTGCTGTTTGATCCAGAATCATCTGGTCGCCTTTTGTGTTGTTCTCGTCAAAGCAGGCAAATCCTCGTGGTCGATACGAAATGTAGAAGTCAGAGAATTGCTTTGCGAGCGCACCGGTTGAGTTATCCACGTTGGCGTTAGTCGGGTACTGGCCGGGAGTCTTTGTAAAGAAGCCGAGCGAGGGTGCGGCACCACTTCCTCCATTGCTGGTTGGACAACCCATATCTTCAAGCTGCTTGGTTCCTAATAATGCCGTAGGATACTTCGCGTTATTAAATTGTGGGTATACCACGTCCGAGACAACATATTTGAAGTCAGTAAGTGTGTTTGCAGGCAGGGTGAATTGTACGCCCAATTCCGGCATCTTAACAACATGCGCTTGAGGCGTCGTGTCTGTTGCTGGGGTAGTTTTTGCTGGAGTTGTTTTCGTTTGGCTGGTGTTGGTCGTGTTTTTGTTTTCAGTCTTCTTGTGGTTGTTTTTGTAGACTAACCAGCCGGCGACGCCGATCAGTACGACGACAACTATGACGAGCACGGTCTCTACCGCGCTGAAGCCAGATTGATTTTTGTGAGTTTGGGCCATAATACTATTCCTTTCTTATTTTGTTTTTAGATTAAGCTTGCTTTCAGACTAGTCCTTTTGTGCAAAATTTACAACTATATTTTGTAAAATTATTGAGAAAAATTACATAACTTGTTACGGATTTTTTTGAGCGCGTTTTTGGCTTGGTTTTGGCGGTATACTAAAGGCATGACTTTGCAGGAAATCTACCAAGCGATCATGGCCGATCCGGAGAACATTGCGGCTACCAAAGCAGGCCAATTGCCGCTGTACACGGCATCTAAAAAAGCCAAGATTGTGTTGGTCGGCCAGGCTCCCGGCCGGATTGCACAAGCGACTGAAAAGCCATGGAACGACCAAAGCGGCATAAAGCTGCGTTCGTGGCTCGGCGTGAGTGACAAGCAGTTTTACGACCCTGATATTTTTTCTATTTTGCCGATGGATTTTTACTATCCCGGCAAAGGCGCGCACGGCGACCTGCCGCCGCGGAGAGGCTTTGCCGAAAAATGGCACCCGCAAATTTTGGCACACATGCCCGACGTGCAATTGATTGTTTTGGTTGGGGCTTATTCGCAGAAATATTACTTAGGCAAAACACGCAAAGCTACGCTCACCGAAACGGTGCGTTCGTATCACGAGTATTTGCCGAAGTTCATGCCACTCGTGCACCCATCGCCACTCAATTTCCGGTGGCATGCCCGCAACCCGTGGTTCGCCGAGGAGCTCGTACGCGAGCTACAAAAAATCGTCGCAAAAATCCTCAAATAAAAAAGACCTCATCGAGGCCTCGTTTACATTTTGGTGGAGCTGGCGGGTACCGCCCCCGCGTCCATCGGTTTATCTGTGGTTGATCGTCTACAGGTTTAGTTCGTTTTACCATCTTAACGGCCGGGGATCGAAACAAACAAACATCCCGTCCGGGCAGTCCAAATCTTAGCGACTAGTTAGGACAAGACTAATCGAGCATCCAGAGATATGAAACGCCTTTCGGCTACTGGAGTCACTTCAGGCGTTTGCTGCCAAATTAGGCAGCGATAGCGACTGGAGCTGTCTGTGGGAACAGACGTGTGCTCAAGTCAGCAATCAAACTTTTGCGTTCTGCAGTTGTTTGGGTTTGCCTATAACGCTGACAAGCGACCTGCTGATACAACCGATAAAGACCAATGTCGAGCTTAAAATTCAGCCCCACGTAACAACTATTATACCATAAGTCTAATAATTTTATGTTTTCATTGGGAGCTTCGCCACTCGGGCACACTATTTTTGAGATAATTGTAGCGAGGATAAAGTGCATGGGGGTTGATTTTATATAAGTTTTATAGTATAATATAGAGCTATGACGATGGCTTTTTTGCATGGAGAGCTCTCTAAGTCGGGAGATCCTGCCGACGCCCAGGCCGCGATGGTTATTGCAGCCCTCTTGGAGAGCCGCGGAAGTGATATACCCCTACCAGAGGCCACTACCGTAGAACAGACCATCGAAGAACAATCCAGCGTGCCAAGAACCTTTGAAGCCCGAGAAGCCGCTGCACTCCTACGACTGAGTGAAGTCTCGGCACCTGACGCTGATTTTGCAGATGGAGTAGCCGCCCACGCTTCCGCCGATCGAGAGCTACAAGCTACACCAGCTCCTATCGTAACTATTGGGGAAGAGTTGCAATTTGCAAGCCATAAAGAGCGACTTGTCTCCGAACAAAAAGACCACGACGAAGTTGTCCGCGTTATGAATAGCCTTATCCCAGGGCGAGAGTTATATCATGTAGAAGGTAATGACGGCAAAAAGTACTTTTCTGCTATTAAGGTCGACGATATCGAAAGATTTAAGCGGTTACAATCGGTCGTATATTTTCTGCATACGAGCAACGAGGTTGGACCTAACGTTGTTATCGGTCAGAAAGTAGAACCCGACGAAACATACGCTCAAGTACTGAGCTACGATTTCCACACAAAAAAGATACATGTATGCGCCGTGCGCGCCGACGATTTAGCGGCACTCAACGATTTGCCAAACCAGCCGAATCGGTCTATCGACGAACAAACGATACAGAATCACACAACCTCTCAAGGGAAGTTAGTGCTGAATATAAACACACCGGGTACCGTTTACAATAAAGGTAAAAAACTGCTTACTCATCATAGGACGACAGACCTTGCAAAATATGGGCTTCGCTTCCGCGATGATCCTCCCTATGATATTCATCCAGATATTTCCCAACTATTCGTAGCCGGCCGTTTGGAAAAAGGTGTCATTGATGAATTTAATATGGTGCATCACTTGAGCCGTTTACTCAGCGTGCTCGGCAAAACAGATGCCTAAATGACTGGTTTGACGTATAGGTAGCATGCTCAAGAGTAAAGTTACCTTCCGGTTAAAATTACAAACCGAGTGGATGATTACAAGCGTGCAATTTACCGGGCTGACAGGTGTGGGCATGCAACGTTACCAGCATGTCGAGCAGCTGTTTTTGCTGCTTTTCGTTGAGGTTGTCAAACATCGGCTTGTGGTAATCGGCCATCGCTTTGCGAGCGGCACGGGCAACCTTCAGCCCTTTTTGCGTGATCTCGGTGATGCGTTCGCGCCGTTCAGCTGGGTTTGTTTTTGAAGTGAGCATGCCTTTTTCAAATAGAATGCGCACTTGGCGGCTCACGCTCGCTTCGGTTTGACCCAATGCATCGGCCAGCGCCCGCTGCCGCACACTTGGGTTCCACTGGATTGCCATCATAATTTTGAATTGGGAAAATCCGATGCCAAATTGTTCTTGCAAAACCTGGTCGGACTGACGGCTGGTCATACTCGTAAGATGTTCTAGGAGGTAGCCAATCTTGTTGGCTGGCTGCATGTCGTTGGTATCCATGTCCTTTATGGTATAGGGCAATACTTAACAAAGCAAGTATCTGCACGTGGAGTCTAGGGCCGGTACGCAAGATAGAGCGCATGCCACTGTTCGAGGCTGAGCTCCTGCGCACGGGTGGTGGGCGGGATATCGGCAGCCTGCAACAACGCGGCCGCCGCGTCCCGGCTTATTTGCAAACCGCCACTCAAACTATTGTGGAGCGTTTTGCGCCGCTGGCTAAACCCGGCTTTTACTATACGAAAGAACCGTTTGGTGTCCACGTTTTTAAACAGCGGCTGGGGCCGGTACGCAAGCACCAACACCTGCGAATCCACCTTGGGTGGTGGCGTAAAAAGTTCAGCCGGCACCAGTGGGCCAAGCGACGCTTCACAGTAAAACTGCACGCTTACACTGAGTAAACTCATGGCGCCCGGTTTTGCGACGACCCGCTCGGCAACTTCTTTTTGGATCAAAAGCGCGGCACGCTCAAACGGATTACTGCTTTCACACATAACGCGCAGCAAATTGCTCGTAAGGTAATACGGAATGTTCGCAACGACCTTGTACGGGTGTGGCAGCGAAGTAAAATCAAACTTTAGAATGTCTTGGGTAGTCACCTGTAAATTGTCAGCTTTAACGCGAGCTGGTAACTGTTCGGCCAACGCTTCATCAAACTCTACCGCCACGACTTGCCGGGCGCGCGTGACCAGTTTTTCGGTGAGCGTGCCGGGGCCGGGGCCGATTTCAAGTACCACATCGTCTTGCGTCATCTTAGCGGCGTCGCACATGGCGAGCAGGCTATCTTCGTCGTTCAGCCAATGTTGGCCGAGCGATTTCTTTGTTGCCGGCACATCCATTACCAGTAGTGATTCCCTATCCAGAAGCTATATGCCCCGGACCAGCCGCCATATTTTGACGCATATTTGCTGAAGAAGCGTAGCTGGCAGATCGGATCGCCTTGCCAGTTCGGACAAGCGTTCGCCAGTTTCGAGCCGGGGCACGCCTGGCCCAACCCGGCGCAACCGCTGGCGTTGAGTGCGTTCGGACGCCAACCCGATTCATGGCTGATCACAAAATCGGCATAGGCGAAATCGGCCGAACTGATTCCCGCAGCCGCCATGACCGCGCTTTTATCGGAGGGAATTTGCACCGCCTTACCCTGGGCAACAATTTGCGTTACCGGCTGTTGCGTCACCACTTGCTGTATCTGTTGGCGCGACACTTCTTTGCCGTTTTCGAGTTGAATCTGATACGTCACGACTTGCGTTCCGGCCGAACCCTGCTGGCGTACGGCCGTCGTCCCAAAGCTCAAGCTATCGTCCTGGATGGTCTGCACGGGCATCGGAATCTGCTGCGCAACGCTTACAATCTGGAAACCATGCCGCGTGACAAACACTTGGCTATTCGGCGTCAGCGGCGCGTTTGCCACCGGCTGCACGTTATCGTCTTTGGCGAGTTTAATGTTCTTCTCTTTCAACAATTCCTGGATGGTTTTGGCATGCGTACGCACCACCAGGGGTGTGCCATACAAATTAAGATTGACTGGCATGGCGCGATCGACTACCACCCGCGCCCCGATGCTCTGATCAGTCAGGAAGTTTTTGGTAGGTTCCAGCGTAACGTTGTCTTCCGGGTACACGTTTACGCCGACCTGGCGGGCGATGCTGCGTCCGGTCGTTGCGGCACTGAACGTCACAGTACGTTGGTTGCCGTCAATGATGGTGACCGGTGTAGCGCGGTACACGTTTACACGGAAATTGTCTTCTTCGATGGCCGTATCGGCGCTCGGTTCAACCACATCACCTTTATTGAGGGTAATACTTAACTTGTTGAGTAAATCGCCGACGGTCGTGGCGCGCGTCGGAACGGTCTGCTCCTGTTTGTCATACGAAACAATCACGATGTGCGAATCGCTGGGTCGTAATTTTGGGTGACCGCCACTAAAAATGACGATGCCCGACACTACCACCAAAATAAGCACCATGAACGTCATCATCGGTACGGCAAATAATGGATGTCGTGCAAGCTTGCGGGCTTTTTTCACACGCGTCCGGTGCTGGGCGAGGTATCGCTTTTTGATACTTTTGAGACGTCTTTTCATAACATACACCCGCTACGAACAACTATTTTTTCACACAAATAAACAAAAACAGCCTCAGAAGCGAGCTCACTGTATTGTAACAAAGCCTATGGTTCAAACCAAGCAGCAACAGTGGTCAGCGTATCGGGGTGGGCATTTTTCGGCGTCAGTTTTTTATAATTGATCCAGGACGCCTCTGCAACCTCGAAACGTTGCTTTTTAAGCGGCGGCTTCTTTGGCAGGACGGCTACGAAGTAATGCCCAAAGTAGCGGAAGCCACGAAATTTGTAGGGCGCGGAAAAGAGCGGCTGTATGTCGCTCGGCTGCAAATGGATACTTGTTTCTTCTTGCACTTCACGGATCACGCCTTGGAGCGGCGACTCGTCAGCATGCAAACCACCCCCAGGGAGCGCCCAGTGATCGGTACCAAGCCATGGGCGTACTAATAAAACTTCATCACCACACACAATGAGCAGACGCGTGCGCTCGCTGCGGCCAAGGTAGATGATAAGCAGTGGCCAGAAAAACCAGAAAAGTACGACGCCGACGTATCGCCACGCCTTACGAGCTATAGTTCGGGTCATAGCTTTTCGAGCGGCGCAAAGCCGATGTTAAGCTTCTTGGCACCCTTGCCCTTGAAGTAAATGGTGGCGTTTTCGCCGTCGAGCTCAACGATAGTGCCGGTGCCGAACAAGCTGTGCCGAACGGTGTCGCCTTCGTTGAGTTCGGGGATGTAGCGCGGCTCATCGTACGGCACAATCACTGGCTCGTCCTGGTCGGAAAGTCGGTTCGAGGAACTCAGGCGAAGTG
>JGI24742J22300_10000005_pt1 | contig 41211 bp, 43 predicted proteins | sample KBSMiscanthusM1_FD_22300 | JGI IMG/M metagenome (IMG submission 22300)
CATTCGCTGCAAGGTCGTTTTGTGGTAAAATTTTCCCCGCCGTTACAACGAGCACAAAACAGCGCCATTACAACACGTCATCGTGGTATACTGTACTGCATCTGGAGAGGTGGCCGAGCTGGTTTAAGGCGCACGCCTGGAAAGTGTGTTGGGTTGCAAGACTCTCGCAGGTTCGAATCCTGTCCTCTCCGCCAAATAGATAATATAGGAACGCACATGTCCAAACCCGAAGGTGAATTATTCGCCGCATACAAACCACCATTTATCCCTGGCCCTGAAATCGAGCTGGCCCCAGAGTTTAAGCATCCTTTCCCGCGGGTTCTGTCTGCTGATGGCAATCCCGTAATTTTTGAAGGATTCCATACCGATAACCCTGGTGACTCAAGTATCACCATTGCTGAGCCGAACGAATCCGGTCCAATTGTGCCTGGCGAAGACTACCATATCGACCCCGCGGCTTTTGCCCGTATTGTTGCGTTGTACCGGGGCGGAACCCCTGAGCCTCACGCGTAACAATCAGCCAAAAACTGAACATCCAGCAAACCTCATCCTCCGTGTCTTATAATAAGGGCGGAGGATTTGCTTATGAACATTACAAAGTACGAACATGCCTGCGTGGTGGTTGAAGAGCAGGGCAAAAAACTGGTTATCGACCCAGGCCAGTTCATCACATCGCTGCAAGATGTTTCAAATGTAGTCGCTGTGATTGTGACGCACATGCATGGTGACCACTTGGACCCCGAAAAGCTTCGGGCGATCATGGCGGCCAATCCCGGCGCGCGATTCTTTGGCACCGCCGAAGTCGCCAAGGAAGTGCCCGATATTCCATTTACCGCCGTTACTGGTGGTATTGCCGAAAGCGTTGCGCCTTTCAAGCTCGCATTTTACGGGGAACAACACGCCCAGATTCATGCCAGCATTCCAGCTATACAAAATGTCGGGGTGCTCGTAAATGACTTGTTTTATTATCCGGGCGATTCACTGACCCTGCCGGAAGTACCGGTGAAAATTCTGGCGCTCCCGATAGCTGCGCCATGGCTGCGGTCCGGAGAGGCAGTAGACTTTTTGCTGGCCGTTAAACCACACTACGTATTTCCAACACATGACGCCATTTTGTCGGACGTCGGCCACGGCATCTACAATAATTTTGGCGAACGGTATGCAGCGCAATACGGCGGCACGTTTACCTATATGCGGCCTGGCGAATCGATGAGCACGGACGATTTGCAGTAGTTTTTCGTGCGGAGAGTACCACTTTGTATCAATGCCAACGCGCGCAGTTTGCGGTATTTTATCCGCAGTGTTTGAGCACGGGCATGATACAAAGTGGTACTCTCCTGCCAATGAATTACTGCGCGCGTTGACATGGGGAGTACGTTCTTACCTAATAAATTATGCTAGTCGGCGATGAGTGTGCCGACGTCTTTGCCTTCGGTCACCTGCAAAAAGCTGTCGGGCTTCATGGCGTCAAAAACCATGACGCGCATGTTTTGCTCGAGCGCCAATCCGAGCGCCGCTTTGTCCATCACTTTGATGGCGGCGGATTCGAGTGCTTTTTGGTGGGTGAGCGTTTGCAAGCGGACAGCGTCGGCGAATTTATTCGGGTCTTTGTCGTATACGCCGTCAACTTTGGTGGCTTTGAGTACAATTTCGCAATCAAGTTCGAGTCCGATACTCACCGCCGCCGTGTCATGCGTGAAGTACGGGCGGCCTAAACCGCCGGCGATCACCAATACGCGGCCACGCTGTAAATGTTTTTCGGCCAAACGGTAGGAATACGATTCAGCAACCTGCGTTGCATAAATATTGCTCATACAACGAGTTTTTACGCCCTCGCTTTCAAAAATGTCGGTGACGGCCATGGCATTCATAAGGCCGCTCAACATGCCCATTTGGTCGGCCGTAACGCGCCGGATGCCATTGCCGGCCAGCTCTGCGCCGCGCACAACATTACCACCACCAATGATCAACACCACCTGCACGCCGGCGGCTATTACTTTTTTGACCTCAGTGGCTATATATTTGACTACGTTCGGGTCGATGCCGAACTCATGTCGGCCCGACAACTGCTCACCAGAAAATTTGAGTAACACGCGTTTGTAGCTCATTCTCGCGCATTGTAGCAGACAATGGCAACGGAATGCTATACTTTTTCCTAGACAGTTAAGAGGAGCGGTTATGCTGAAAATATTTTCGTGGAACGTCAACGGCATCCGGGCCGTCACTCGCAAAGATTTGTTTGCGCCATTCATCAAAAAATTGCAGCCCGACATTTTGTGTTTGCAAGAAACCAAGGCCACCCAAGACCAAGCTACGGTCGATGTGCCAGATTACATCGAGTATTGGAACTCCGCCGAGAAAAAGGGCTACAGTGGCACGGCGATCTTTTCCAAGATCAAGCCGCTCGCGGTCATTAATGGCTTCCCGGAAGAGCTTTCCAAAAAATACAATTTCATTGATCACGCCACGCGCGACGCCGCCAGCGAAGGTCGCCTGATCGCTGCCGAATACGAAAAGTTTTTCGTGGTGACGGTATACACGCCGAATTCCAAAGACGACCTCAGCCGCATTCCACTTCGTCACAAGCACTGGGATCCGGCATTTCTGGCTTACTGCAAAGAGCTCGAAAAGAAAAAACCGGTGATCTTTTGCGGCGATTTGAACGTTGCACATACCGAGGACGACCTCGCCAACCCCAAGCCGAATCGCGGCAAAAAAGGCTTTACCGACGAAGAGCGCGAAGGCTTCCAAAACTTTTTGGACGCCGGCTTTGTCGACACGCTCCGCATGTTCAAGGAGGGCAACGGCTACTACACCTGGTGGAGCCACTTTGCCAAAGCCCGCGAGCGGAACGTCGGCTGGCGCATCGACTACTTTTTGGTTTCGGGAAGCCTCAAAGACAAAGTGAAAGCCGCCGAGATCCATCCGGATGTGCTGGGCTCTGACCACTGTCCTATTAGCATAACGTTGGACATATAATATGAAAGCGCAAAAAGCCCAAGGCAAAACCACGCTTGCCGAACTCGATGAACTCGTACTCGAATATATGCGCGCCCGGGATTGGGACAATATTGCGCCGCGCGCGCTGGCCATCTCGATGGCGCTCGAAGCCAACGAACTGCTCGAACATTTCCAATGGGAAGAAACACCGGTGGGAGACAAAGAAGCGCTCGCCGATGAACTGGCCGATGTGCTAGTGTACGCCTTTAATTTTGCCCAGATCATGAATATTGACATCGCCGAAGCGATCAAACGCAAGCTCGCAAAAAGCACCAAAAAATACCCGGCTGAATTATTTAAAGGCAAAGCCGGCGCGGACCGGCGCCAAGCCTGGCTCGAAGCCAAAAAGAACCACCGGAAAACAAGCTTGTGACAAAACAGCAGCCCCGTGCACAAAAAATCTGTCTTATCGCCGGTCTTTCAGAGGGGAAGTACCATACCAGAAAATGTATTCGTTGTTTTGTGGCAGCGGGTTTTACCGTAACCGATGATCCGAAAACAGCCGACATTATCGTTGTGCATTCCGGCGGTTACGTCTTTTTGCCAGACGACCTGGCGGACAAATGTGTGGTACTGGTCAACCCGCCGCACCAGTACCGGGGCACGGCGCTTAAAAACACATTCCGCAAAATCCAGGAGGATTACCGCCACCACAAAACGCACCGAAAAACCTGGCAATTCTTTATAAAAAATACCTGGAATATATGGTATATGCTGGCAGAATTTCCACGGCAAAAGCAGATGATACGCTTGGTACCGAAGCAACACACCGTACTACCCAAGCTCAACGCGCGGCGGCTCGTATTCGTGGCTACGCGTGACGATCCGTGGGCAAGCCGCATCACTACCGAAAGTATTACGAGCAATCCGCGCTACAGTTTTATAAGTATAGAAGGCAGCCACGACGACATCTGGATGCACCCCGAGCACTACGTTGCTATAATAAAAGCTAGTTATGAGTCCTGATTATTGGCTGCGGCAACCACACGACAAGCCGCTGTTTCCTGAACTCGAATGGAGCCGGCCCGAAAACCGGTTGCATGCGGGTAAGTTACTCGTGGTCGGCGGCAGCTCCCACGGCTTTGCCACGCCGGCCGAAATCTACGCCGAGAGCGAAAAAGCCGGCATTGGCGTGGCGCGCGTCCTGTTGCCCGACGCCACGCGGAAAATGGTCGGCGACGCCGTTGACTATATCGATTTCGCTCCCAGCACACCCAGCGGCAGTTTTTCGCAAAAGGCACTGGCCGAGTTGTGCAGCTTGGCGGAATGGGCCGACGGCATAGTTTTTGCCGGCGACTTTGGACGTAATTCCGAGACGGCAATTTGGCTTGAGAGCTTCCTGGCAAGAGGGGAAGCACCGACGGTCATCACTAAAGACGCGGCGGATTATGTCAGTTCGTCGCCAGGCATGGTCCTTTCAAGGCCAAACACTACACTGGTAGTGAGCCTGTCACAGTTACAGCGCCTCGCAATCGCGGCACGTTTCCCACAAGCCGTCCGATTCAGTATGAGCCTGTTACAACTCGTCGACTGGCTGCACGATTTTACCGCCACCTATGCACCGAATATTATCGTTAAGCATCTCGACACTATATTCGTAGCCGTAGACGGGCAGGTGAGCACCACAAAAGTCACGGGTGAGTTACCGATCTGGCGGGCCAAAGCAGCCGCACACGCGGTGGTATGGTGGCTGCAAAACGCCATGCGACCGTTCGAGGCACTCACTACGGCAATGCGCACGGTGGCGATGCGCACCAGTTAACTCGCTTCGTTTCTTGACAAGATTACGCATGATATTATAATGCTGTTCAATGCCAACTCCTCATCAACCATCCCGACCAGAAAAGCCTCAGTATGACATCTCACAAGCCGAAGCTCCACGATCGTATCGAAACGACTTGCTTATACCGCTCGCCAACCGAATACGCAGTCTGCGTGCCGACGCCGCAAGCATACAAGCGGATGGTTTTTCCCCGTTCGAATTACTCATAGAAACCCGCCCAGCACGGCTGGAACTTGCAGAGCGTCTAGGCGAAGCCCAGGGTAAAATAGAAAACCAGCTCGACGCGCAGCATAGGTCGCGCTTAGCAGCCTACCGGTTATTCTTGCATGGGATGGTGCTCGTGCCACCGCTCATGGCTTACGGCCCCGAGGATACCGATGCGCGGGCTATCCGACATGTTACCGGTAGCGGTATCCACCCGACGATAACGGCATTGGCAGCACAAGTCGCCAAGAGCGACAATTATACCAGAAGAGTCGACCATCGCCCTGCGGCCACCCGCGAAACAATGCTACTGGCACTTGGGGCACGCATGGCCGACCCCGGTCGTATTATTCTGCCCGCATTGACCTATAACTCTTCCCAGGAAGAACAGGCGGAATATTTTGCGTACGATGATGACGGGCAAGTCATGCATACACACGTATTCCTTGATGGCGATTCTAGGCGCCAACTCGCCGACCAGCCAGGACTTGCAGTAGTTTCACGCAATAACTTTAGGCTCGTGACCGACAACCGCCCTTGGAATTGGAATGCACTAGCCAGCAGCCGAACGACGTTCGCACTTGAAGACGAGCTCAGGTGGCGACAAACACCACTGCATAACCAAAACCGTGAGGACATGCACGAGATCAGGACCGGACTCGACACCATAACCAGAGATGTCATGCATATTCTCGATGGCCATCTGATTGCATACGATCCGACGGCATAATTATTAACACTGGGCTCGCTATTTGATGGGAGTAGTGCCACATCATAATACATAGCACTGGATTAGCTTTTTTGGTTTGATTGCATTATTTAAAAATGTGCTTGCGCTTTTGGGGCATCTTATTGAATAATGGCGCATAATCAAAAACAGTAAGAGGGTATGCATAGTGTCACATAAGGATTCTTCTAAGGGATTTTCGATCATCGAAGCAGTGATTCTAATAGTTATTGTCGTCATTATTGGGCTAGGCGGCTGGTGGATTTGGAAACACAGCCACGCAAAAAACACAACCACCCATACACAGCCCCTATCCACCAACCGCCCCGACAATCCATATGTGGGTTGGAAATCAGCCGCATCGGCCATGGCCGGTTTCTCGATAAAATACCCGGCAGATTGGACTTATTCCTCAGTCATGGGTAAAGATAATGCTGAGCACATCACGCTCACCGGCAACCACATGCAAGTTATTATGAGCAGCTATAAAGACTTGCTGGATACACAATGCGATGATTGCATCCAAACACTCGATAGCGCTCGTTTCACTGTACCTAATGTTGGCGCCGTAGATCTGAAACAGGTGACGCACAAGCTAGACAACGGTTTAGGTCAGGCACTGGTATTGGAACTACCAAATTCTACGTACTACTTGCCGTCAAAATCGCATACAGGTGTCTCAACGACGTTCCGCGGATTTAGTGTTTTAGATTCAGAGCAAGCATACCAAAACGAAACAGCAGCACAGTTTGTAGCAAACCCGGAATACAAAATTGCTCAAACAATATTAAAGTCGATCACATACTAGGCTAGAGAAATCATATGGTAGGAGAAAACCCTAGTAGGGCTAGTTTCGAGGCGGCCTCGCAACTAGCCGTAGAAATCGTACATATAGTACCTGATGATCCGATTACTCGATTTGGTTGTATTCGGAATAGGATTGCCAATGTCGTCACAGCCGGGGCGCTGATCGCAAGCAGTATTGTTGCAGGAGAAACTGCAATGCCCACTCAGGCACAAGCCGAAACCATTACCTATGACGATCTTGGTTATCCCGACGCCAGCGCACCTTGTGAACATGCGCCTTTTAACGTATCAGGCGGTTGCGCTAACTACGACTGGGGATACAAGCATACTACAAACTATGGCGACCCATCGACAAATTCTGAACGCGGATACGGATATCGTAATTGTACTGACTACGTCGCCTGGAAATTGGGTGAGCTCGGAGCAAATGTGCCACATACCCTAGGTAATGGGGGTGATTGGTACAGTAATGTCCCTGAGAACCAGAGAACACTTACGCCTAAGGCAGGTGACGTAGCCATAAAACCTTCAAGCAAGACTGATATATATGGCCATATTGCTTATATAGTATCAGTTAATGCTGATGGCACGATTACCGTCTCCGAATATAATCACGATGCAAAAGGTAACGGTGACATTCGCACCGGCAAGGCTTCCGATATGGGTTTCACGCAATTTGTCGATTTTGGTGTGCATCCGTCTGACGCAACTACGGGAACTAGTACTGCAATAGGAAATACAGACGGAACTTTTCTGCATACCACCGACACCAATAATATATATGAGATGGTCGGTGGGGCGCCGGTTCGGCAGTACAATTGGGGCGTCCTGCCTGAGTTTCATGGCCAAGCAACCGACGTAAGTCAAGCGCAAGTCAACGCAATGCCTGCCTATCCGCGTGACGGGACGTTTGTAAACATTCAGGAGGCCGGAGGCAATGGCATATACGAGTTCGCGGGCGGTGCCCCGATACGGCAATTCAACTGGGGGTACCTCAAGGGGTTCAACCCAGCGAGTGTGCGGAATATCAACTACCAGTCACTGGTGAATCTTGACCATATGCGTCTGACGCCAACTGACGGTGCGTTCGTCAACATCAACGAAGCAGGTGGGAACGGGATATATGAGTTTGTTGGCGGCGCTCCCATCCGGCAATTCAACTGGGGATACTTGAAAGGCTTTCCAGGCAGAGCGATTACTGACATCAATTATGCATCACTGCAAAACCTTGACCATATGCATGCCGTGCCAAACAATGGCTCCTTCATGAATATAAACGAAGCAGGCGGGAACGGTGTGTACGAATTCATCGGCGGGGCGCCGGTTCGGCAGTACAATTGGGGAATGTTGCCAGGCTTTCCGGGTGGGAGCATCGCCGACGTAAACTACCAATCACTGGTAAATCTCGACCACATGAATGCTTTACCGACCGACGGGACTTTCGTCAACATTCAGGAAGCGGGTGGCAATGGTATTTACGAGTTCGTCGGTGGTGCACCGCTGCGCCAGTTTAACTGGGGTGTCGTGCCCGGATTCAATCCGAATTTGCCAAGCATAAATTACCAATCACTCGTAAGCCTCGACCACATGCGCGCGATGCCAACAAATGGCGCGTTTATCGCATCGGTCGAAACAGGCACCGTGTATCGGACTGCGGGCGGAGCATCGCTGCGATTATATAACCAGGGTGACATTCCTGGGTTTAACGGCGCGACCTACGTCAACCAAGCGACCATCGACAATGCAGACCATCAACGTACCGTACCGGTGGATGGGACGATATTAAAAAGCGTGGCCTCGCAGACTTTTTGGCAAATTCAGGATGGTAAACGCCTAGTCGTGACAGCGAACAGCGACGCGGTAGTGGTAGACGAGCAAACGATCGCAAATATACCGGCACAATAAGCAGTAAGGGGGAATCATATCTGACAGACCAAAGTAAAACCCCAGACTTTCATCTGGGGTTTTACTTTGGTGGGCGAGGAGGGAATCGAACCCTCACGAGCAAAGCTCACAGGATTTTGAGTCCAGCGCGTCTACCAATTCCGCCACCCGCCCAACGGGGAAAACTGTAATAACTGGTAGGCTTTCAAGCGTTGATTGTACTATACTTAGACAGAGAAATCGAGCCCAAAATGATCAACCCCTTATTTTCGAATGACCATGACGAAAAAGAAGAGAAAGAACGCGGCGACAGCTATCTGGTAGGCAAGCGTCATTCAGGACGTATCGAACCGATCCACAAAGATGTCCGGCCCGAACCTCGGGCATACACACCCCCCGCTAAGCCCAAACCGGAACCGAAAGCGGTCGTCCACCGGCACGAGCCGGCACAGCCAGGGACAGAGCTCAAGCCCGAGGCTGTTATGCTGCCGCCCGAGCAACAACGAGCACATGTTGTCCAGCCGGAAACCGCCCCTAGCGCTGCCACGGCCACAGCAGCGCCACAGAAATCCGAGGATCCTGCCGTAGAACTCATCCGCCGCAAACTCGATGCTCTGTACCAAACCGAGCCCAAGGCCAAAGAAGAAATCGCGGAACTTGCACACACACCCGGCCGCCGCAGTAAGCACCAGCAATACATGCAGGAGTTGAGTACTTCCGGCAAATCACTGGCAGAAATCCAAACCGCTTGGCACCAATATTACGTCGCATTGCCCGACCATGAGAAGCACGAAGTCTGGCAGGAATTCTACCAGGCGAATTCCCGGCGTCCTTCGCAGTACAGCCAGTTTGTCGAGCACCATGCCGACGCCAAGCCCGAAGCCAAAACAGAAAAAACCGTCGAACTTGAGCCCGTACCTGAGCATGCCAAAAAACTTGAGCCCGAAGCCAAAGCCGCTATCTTCGAGAAAACACCGCCCACGCTGCCGCACCGCGACCGCCGTAGTGCAAGCGCTATAAAGCGCCATATTCTGAGCAAGGTGAGTTCCGAACAACAGGCAAAAGCCAAGCAACACCTTAAATCGCTTATTTTCGGTATCAGCACCGGAGTTATTGTATTGGTGGTTTTCCTGTTCAGCTTCTTTAACGAAGTGGTGATCGCGCCGTTCATTCAGCCGAGCCGCAAAGCTTCGGCGACGCCGATCATTCTTAACTCCGACGGTGTGGCGCCGACTGATAAAAATGAAGTGATTATTCCAAAGATTAACGTACAGATCCCGCTCGATTTTAGCGTCAAGACCACCGACGAAGGAGCGATTGAAAACGCGCTCGACAGCGGCGTCGTGCATTACCCGACCACGGTCACTCCAGGGCAGCGGGGTAACACCGCGTATTTCGGCCACTCAAGCAACAATATTTTTAACCCCGGAAAGTATAAATTCGCCTTTGTGTTGTTGCATGCGCTCGAAAATGGTGACATCTTTTACATCACCTACAATGGCAAAGTTTACAGCTATAAGGTCTTTCAAAAACAGATCGTCAACCCCAGCAATGTCAGCGTGCTCAATCCGGTAGCCGACAAAGTCGCCACCGCCACGCTCATCACGTGTGACCCGCCCGGAACTTCCATCAACCGCCTGGTGGTATGGGGTGAGCAAGTGAGTCCGGACCCTGCCGGCAATACAACGGGCACGCCAACCGCTACCACCACAACCAACCCGACCGCACTACCAAGCAATGGTCCAACCCTATGGGGACGATTGATAAAGTGGCTCACAAACTAGAAAATCATTCTTAATTATTATATAATATTACTCGGATAGAGGAGTTATTATGTGTAGGAACATCAAACCATTGTTCAATTTTAAACCGGTCGCTACCGACGATGAGCTGCATGACGCGGCATTGCAATTCGTGCGCAAGATATCCGGCTTTACGCATCCGTCGCAGGCTAATGAAGCGGCATTCAATGCGGCGGTAGAGGAAATCGCCCACACCGCCCGCCACCTTATGCGTAATTTGCATACCACGGCAGCGCCCAAGAACCGTGAAATCGAAGCCCAAAAGGCGCGCGAACGCAGCGCCAAGCGATTCGGCACAAAAGTCTAACCATAGCTACACCAAAATATTCTATATCGTTCCCCTCGGCACTTGCGGGTCACCAAGCATGCTTTTTTATAGCATACTTGGCGCTTCCGAGGTGCCTCGAGAAACAATATAGAATATTTTCGCCTACGCCCGTTACTGGTCTTTAGCCGTCAACATCGGTGTATCACCGAGCTGATACACGGTCGCAGCCGGCTTGGTCGCGGTTGCGGCCTGGGTTTGCGCCGTAATAGAGTACGCGAACTTGTAATCGCGGTCAAAAATCGGTTTAAACTGTGGTAATGTGGCGTCGAGCGTTTGGCGGTTGGTGCTGTCATAATCAAACACCGTGCGCTTGCCGCCACTCACATACATGAGCCGCGCGCCGTCCATCCACACTGCATGCGTTTGTGGCGCATCGAGAGGCGCGTCGACCGTGTACACATACTGATGTTCATTAAATACGTCGTACACGCCAAAACTTGTTCCACCTTCAGCCATCACATATTGCGTGTTAGCCGAAAAGGAAACGTAGTTGGGGTTATTGATCTTGAGCAAACGGATCGGCGAAGGGAAGGCGGCTTTTTTATCTTGCACTTCACTGACTGGATTCTTATAAATGTACACTTTGTTCTCGGCACTCGAACCCGCGATCACATACCAGTCGCCGTCATATTGCGCCATATCGATCATATAATTCGCCGACGGCGTAACTTCACGCAAGGGGAAGGATTCATCGCCTTGGCGCCAGGTAATAGCCACTTTACCGGGAGTAGTCGACTGGTCCGTTACATAGAGGACTTTGTCGTTGCCGTACGGTTTGAAACTCAGCACGTGCTCCTGGTATGACACGAGCGTCGGGTCTTTGAGAGTAGCCGTATTAAGCGTACTGGTAGCGGGTTCGTAGACCCAATATTGGTCATATGCTTTGTCGCGCAACTGCACAAGCGCCGAAGCATTACCAAGCGATTTGGTGAGATTAAACGACTGCGCACCGTCACCACGGTCGAGCATGATGTATTCACTTTGTGGCTGGCCCGACTTCTGGTAGCCGTGTTTTAGGAGTACGTGTCGGTTATCATCCGACCATTCGACTTCTTCCCATGTCTGTGCACCGTCCGCGGCAGTGATGACGTTTTTCGGAATATTGATTGCCGTAGCAGGATTCTTTGGTTTTGTAAGATCGAACAATTCAAAGCTCGTAAAGTCGCCGGAGTTCTGCACAAGCACCCAATGACGGTCAGGAGTCGATGACACCAGGTTCGGTACGGTCGCATATTGCTTCACGGCGCTGGTAGTGAGCTGGTTCGGAAAGAGGAACGGATAGTCAAAATGCTGTAGGTCACCGCCAACCACGGTAATATTGCGCTCCCAGTTACGATATCCGTCGCGCTGCAATTTTACGTGGTATTGCCCGGCGGGCAACTGCAAGCGGGTGTTGGTAGTTGCTTTGTTCATTTTGTTATTGAGAACGATGTTGGCGGCATCGGGGCGCGTCGACAGAAATACCAAGCCGTTTTGAATCACTTTGCCGTTCTTATCAATGCCGAACCCGTACGCCTCATATAATAGGATAGTGGTGGCAATGGCGAGCGCGACAGCAATCAAAGCATAGCCGATAAGCAGCCGAACCTTGTGCCTTTTTTGTTTCTGGGGGTCGAGAAAATCCATATGCTGACTCTTATTATAGGAGTGATTGCTGGGTTTTTCCAGCATAACTTTCTAAACACCGCCGTCAAAGCGTACGCAAACGTTTTGGGTCTTGACTCGGTCAGGGGCGTGTTCACTCATAAGCGATCTATTTTAAAACATTTGCGCTATTTTGAGAATATAAGTGAACAAATAATTTACTTGCGGGCGGCTGCGATTGGATGTAAGATAGGTGTAATCTCCAGCGTAAGCGGAATACTAACTGAGGGCAAAGCACACGTGGCAAAAAGTAATGTTATCGAACTGAACGGTAAGCGATATGACGCCGTAACCGGGAATTTTCTCGGTGACGCTCCCCACACACCCTCCCATAGCCAAACGAACAAACAACCCACCGGTCATCGCGGCCGATTTATCGACGGTTTCGTAAAACCCGCGAGACATGCGAACACAAATACTGCTCAGGGGACTGCTTTTATTCCGGTACATCCCGCACCGAAACCCAGCCACAAACCTATAGCACACAGCCCCGCAAAACACGTTGCCGCCCATCAGCCTGAACGCGCCAAAACGTTGATGCGCAGTGTGGTCAAAAAACCCAAGATCGACAAAAAACCGCTTATTAAAACACAGGCACCGGCAGAAGTCATGCCAAAGCCGCTCGGCACCATCGCACCAAAGTTATCCGTAAGCCAGGTAAATCCGAACCGCCTGGAACGCGCCCAGGAAACACCGAAAAGCACCGCTATCAAGAAGTTCACCGCCCCCGCAACACGACAGGTGACACCCGTATCGCGGCCGCTGGTTGCCGCACCCGTACGCCGGGCAGTAGGTACACCGAGTAAGCCGCAATCTACGCACGTCGTAGCGCAACCGGCGCCCAAATCTCACGCACACGCCGCAGCCACTCCAAAACGCGATATCTTCGAAGAAGCCTTGGCACACGCCACAAGCCACGAGCAACCCCGTCCGGCTGCTACTGCAAAAAAACAGCGTCACCGCCGCCGTTTGGTAAATGTCATGGCAGCAATAGCCGCCTTTCTGCTCATCGGTGGATTCGTAGCTTACTTGAACGCGCCCAACATCGAACTGCGCATCGCTTCGGTGCGCGCCGGATTCCACGCATCGTTGCCAGCATACCAACCCGTTGGCTACGCGATGAACCGTGGCGTCAGTACCCACAACAAGCAAGTTACCGTAAGTTTCCACTCCGACAATGGCACCGGTTTTCAGCTCACGCAAGAGCCGTCTAACTGGGACAGCGCAACGCTATATGACAATCTGGTTGCCACCACCAACAAAAACCACCAAACCATCGAGAGCGGAGGACGCACCATCTATTTGTTTGGCGACACCAACGCAGCGTGGGTGAATGCAGGCGTGCTCTACCAAATCAAGGGTAATGCCGAGCTCAGCAACAACCAGATCAGCGAACTCGCTGCAAGCATGTAATTTATACAAAAGTGGACAGCAGCATCACCTAATCTCAACGCGCGCAGTTTGCGGTATTCCATCCACAGTGTTTGAGCACGGAGATTAGGTGATGCTGCTTGCTAGAGCAACTTCTGTGCGCGTTGAGATTAGATGACGGCATTCTCGCCAGACAAAAATTCTGCGCGCGCGTTGACATGAGACGACGGAACCTTTGCCACACAACTACAACTTCCGCTTGCGCCCATTTTCCTCTATAATGAAGCCGATGGACACGGTTAGGACTCGTTTTGCACCCAGCCCTACAGGCTATTTACATGTTGGCGGTATCCGTACTGCGCTGTTTGCGTGGCTCCTGGCGCGGCAAAACGACGGCCAATTCATACTCCGATTTGAAGACACGGACAAAAAGCGCGAAGTCGCCGGCGCAGACAAACATTTAATTGAAAGTTTACGAGCGCTCGGGCTCGAATACGACGAAGGCCCTGACATCGGCGGCCCGTTCGGCCCATACCGGCAGAGCGACCGCGTAGCCGCAGGACGCTACACCATCTATGCACACAAATTGCTGGATTCAGGACGGGCCTATGTCGACCCGTACACTCCCGAAGAAGTCCAAAAGTTCCGCGAGCAGGCGCAGGCAGAGAAGCGGCCTTTTTTGTTTCGCGACCACCGGCCAGAAACTCCAAGCACCGACTGGAAACCAGGCCAAACCCTGCGTTTCAAGTCCGAACCCAAAGCATACCAATGGCACGACGAAATCATGGGCGACCTCAGCACCGGCCCAGAGGTAGTCGACGATTTCGTACTCATCAAATCCGACGGGTATCCGACCTACAACTTTGCGCACATCATCGACGATTACGAGATGGAAATCACGCATGTCATCCGTGGGCAGGAATTTATCGCCAGCACGCCGAATTATTTGAACTTATATGAAGCACTGGGCATTACGCGGCCGCTGCTTGCTACCGCGCCACACATTTTAGGCCCGGATGGTAAAAAGAAACTCAGCAAACGTGACGGCGCTAAAGACGTGCTCGATTATTTGCGCGACGGCTTTCTCGAAGAGGCGCTGGTCAATTTTATCGCCTCACTGGGCTGGAATGACGGCACTGAACAAGAGGTTTTCAGCCGCGACGAGTTGATCGCCAAGTTCAGCCTCGACCGCGTCGGACGCAGTGGCGCACGTTTCGATGAAAACCGGCTCACCTGGATGAACGGCAGCTACATCCGCGAACTACCGCTGGACGAGTTGTATATACGCGTCAACAATTTTTGGCCGGAAACCGCCCAGCAAGCCGAGGAACCTTACAAAAGACAAGTGCTCGGCCTGGTACAAGAACGCCTCAAGTTCTTCAAAGAACTGCCCGAACTCACCGCATTTTTCTTTACGGATCTACCGGTCAACATGGAACTGATCGACGGCAACAAACAGCTCAAAAAATTTACTCACGACGAACTGCGGCAACTACTCCAACAGGCAAAAACAGCTACCCTGGCCACCGATTTCAGTGCAAACCAACTCACCGAAATCCTAAACAAATTGCTCGAAACCACCGGCCAAAAACCAGGCGTACTGTTCAGCCTGGTGCGTATTGCAACAACGCAGGCGCCGTCCAGCCCGGGCCTGGCCGAAACGCTGGCGGTCCTCGGGCGCGAAACCGTAAGTCGCCGGATCGATGCGACATTAGGAGCTCTCTAACATGAACGAGTGGAAGGCATTACACAACCGATACAAAAAACAGGATTGGAAAGATAGGCCTTCACTCTTCGCTCAAACCGCATTGCCGCACTTTAAAAAACAGGGAACTATCCTGGAGCTGGGCGCCGGCCTTGGGCAAGACGGACGGTATTTTGCCGAGCACGGGCTTGATGTCATTACTACCGACCTCGAGATAGAAAATATCATTACCATGCGCGAAACACTGCCGGCCGAAATCCAGCAGCATTTTTGCGCCCAGCATATTGACTTGCGCGAGCCGCTACCGTTCGGCGACGCCAGCCTTGAGGGCGTGTACGCCCACTTGTCGTTGCATTATTTCGACAAGGCCACGACCAAACAAATTTTCGACGAGATCTACCGCGTATTACAGCCGGGCGGCATATTTGCATTTTTCGTAAATAGCACGAGCGACCCGCAGTATAACACCGGCAAAAAGTTAGAAGACGATTACTTTTACATCGACGACAAACCGAAGCGCTTCTTCACTGTGGAATCGGCAAAGGCTTTTGCGCGTCGTTTTACACCTATTCTCCTCGACAACGAGGGCGAAACGTACAAGGACCAAGCCAAGGGTGTGCATAACTTGATCCGTTTTATTGGCAAAAAGTAACGGTTTGCGCCCCAAAAGCCTGGTAAAGGCTGCTACAATAGTGCTTATGATTGATGATTTCTCTCCGCGCGCTCGCGGACAGGAGGGCAAACGCCCTCTGCAGGATCCAAAAACAAACAATAACACCCATCCTACTGCGGCTCATAACGACTTCGGGGAAGCTCCCACGCTCGACACCAGCAGTCTCAATACTAATCCCAAACCTAAAAAGCGACGGTTCCACCTCACGAAAAAACAGTGGATCATTGTCGGTATAATTTTCGGCGTGCTCGTTTTGGCGGGCGGCGGTTTTTGGGCATGGAAAGTAGCGCACCCGGCCAATAAAACAAAGGTCGGCAAGGTAAACAAAACGGCGTCGAAACCTGTCGAGAAACCGGTGTTAGTTTCAAACCTGACCGGCCTGCCGATTCAAGACGCCAGTATCAACAACCGTCCGGTCACCGGAGTTATGATAGAGAACAGTCCCGACGCCCGGCCGCAATCCGGCTTGGACCAAGCAGGCGTCGTTTTCGAGGCGGTGGCGGAGGGCGGCATCACGCGCTTCCTGGCACTGTTCCAAGACACTGCGCCGGCATACCTTGGCCCGGTGCGCTCAGCGCGGCCATACTATCTGCTGTGGGCACAAGGGTTTGATGCTTCGCTCGCCCACGTCGGTGGCAGCCCGGAAGCACTGAACGACATCAAGACCTGGGGAATCAAAGACCTCGACCAATTCGCTAACGGCGGTTCCTACACCCGCATCTCAAGCCGTTATGCGCCGCACAATGTGTACACAAGCATCGCCAACCTCAATGCGATCGAATCTAAAAAGGGGTATGGCGCCAGCAAGTTCACAAGCTTCCCGCGCAAAATCGACCAGCCCAGCCAAGCGCCCAACGCACGGAGCGTCGACTTTGCCATCTCAAGCTATTACTACAACTCGCATTGGGATTACGACGCGGCGAACAACCGCTACGTACGGAGCGAAGGCGGGGCCGCACACACGCAAATCGACCAAGCCGGCAACCACACGCCTATCGCGCCTAAAACTGTTGTCGCCTTGGTCATGCCGCAGGGAATCGAGGCCGACGATTTGCACACTGCCTATAACACCATCGGCAGCGGCACGATGTTCGTCTTCCAGGACGGCATCATGCAGCAAGGTACCTGGAGCAAGCCGAACGGGCCATCCAACTTTACCTTTACCGATGCCAAAGGCCAGCCACTACGCCTCGACGCCGGGCAAACCTGGATTACCGTCATGGGTTCAGCCGGCGGCGTAACATTCAAATAGATGAACCACTTCCAGAAACTCACCAGTCAATTCCGCCTCCACGTTTTCGCCATTATTCTCGTGGACAACTTGATTGTGCTGGGCGACTGGTGGCTGGCCGAACACGTATTCAAGTTAACCGGGTATGAGCTCATTGCCGCGGTAGCCGTGGTATCGGTCTTTGCGATGACGGTGCTACCCTGGGCAAGTGCCCGGTATCTTACCCAGCCGACCAAAGTCATTTGGCAGGCAATCCTGCACATTGCGCCGGACACTGCCAACACCCCAGCGCCAGACTTGGGCAAAAACCACTTGGGCAAAGAGCTTATTACGAGCCTGGTAACGCACATTTACCAGCTGGCGACCGTAGCCGACAACATCGACCGCGTGTCCCGGCACAAGCACAGCGACCTCAAAAATAACTTTATCGCCAACAATTTACCACTACCATTGATCGTGCTCGACCAAAACGAAACGGTTATTTTCGCCAACGACATGATGCTCAAATATCTTGAACGTAGCGGCGGCGACACCATCGGGCAAAACCTATACTCGGTCATTGATATGTCATTTACCAGCGAACATACCTTCGACGACTGGCTGCAGGCGGCAAAAGCCAATAAGCCCGTGGATTCACAAACCTGGGAACGGGTGCGCTTACATTTGCCCGACAAAAAATCAGCGCTACAGTTTGACTTGGCGGCTTATTATAACGGCGCCGAAACGGGCGGCTATCAGACGATGCTCGTGTTCTTTGACCACACCGACCAATACTCACAAGACGACCAGGCGGTAAGTTTCGTGGCACTCGCCGTGCACGAACTCCGCACGCCGCTCACCTTGCTCCGTGGCTACATCGAAGCCTTCGAAGAAGAGCTCGCCGACCAGCTTGACCCCGAAATGAAAGATTTCATGCACAAAATGAACGCCGCTTCACAGCAACTCTCGACCTTTGTAAACAATATTTTGAACGTGGCGCGCATCGAGAATGACCAGCTTGAGCTACAATTACACGAAGAATCCTGGCCGGAAATTGTGCAAACCGCCGTAAACACCATGGCGCTACGGGCGCGAGTGCGCGGCATCGAGCTTGAAACCGACATCGCTAAAGACCTCCCTACGGTGGGCGTCGACCGGGTCAGTGTATACGAAGTGATCGACAATCTCATCGACAACGCCATAAAATACAGTGCCGACAGCAAGCGGATCATCATCAGCGCCAAGCTCAACCAAGCAGGCTTGGTAGAAACGACCGTTCAGGATTTTGGCGTCGGCGTGCCGACCAGCGCGATCGACAACCTGTTCGACAAATTTTACCGCAACCACCGCAACCGCTCGCAAATCGGCGGTACCGGGCTCGGTTTGTACCTCAGCAAAGCTATTGTCACGGCGCATGGCGGACAAATTTGGGTCAAGTCCAAAGAAGGGGAAGGCAGCGTCTTTGGGTTCACGCTCATTCCGTACGCACAACTTGCCGGAGGCAAGAAAAACGGCGATAATACCGACATCGTCCGCAGCGCTCACGGCTGGATTAAAAATCACTCGCTTTATCGGAGATAATTATGGATACCAACGACACCACAGCAGCAACTACACCAACACCGCCGGCGCCCGGGCGCAAAGTCCTCTGCATCGAGGATGAGCACTTTATTAGTGAGCTCTACGTGCGGGCACTTACGCGGGCAGGCTACCAAGTCACCGTTGAAGTCGATGGCCAGCGCGGCCTCGAGCTCGCCAAAACCGACGCGTTCGACATCGTGCTGCTCGACCTCATGATTCCGACGATTACGGGGATCGAGGTATTGCGCCACTTGCGCAGCCCACACGCCGACACCAAAATCCGCGCCAAGATCATTATCACGACGAACCTTGAGCAGCGGGACGACATTCGTGCCGACATCGAACACCAAGCCGACGGCTACATCGTAAAGGCCGAGGTCACGCCGCGCGAACTGGTCGAATTCCTCAACACCATTAAATAACGGCCAGAGTAACTAGCGGCGGCCAAAAGTCAGTATAAAAGGCGAGGGGTTGATGGGTTCGTCCGGTATTTGTTCTTCTTTTGGTACCGGTTCTTCTTGGGCGGCTTGCTTTTCACGCGCCACTTGCTGATCGTGCTCTTGCTTTTCCAATGCTTCTATTTTTTCCTTTGCGGCGCGGACCGTGGAGCCATGAGGATCAAGTAAGGGCGGGCCGTCAATTTCTGCCGGGCCCTCTAAGCGACGTACTGTTTTTCGCTCTTTGGCATATAAATCTTTTGCAGATCGCGTAGCAACGAGGCCCCTCATCAAACCTAGATAATGATCATCCGGAACAAGCAGCGAGCCAATCGACAAAAAAGTGACTGTATTGCAGCCCAAATCTTTCGCTCTCTTTCCGAGCTGCCAGATCGTGAGCGGCGCTTCTTCGTAGAGTTCGGTGTTAGCTACATAAGTGGTCGGGTCGGTAGTTTTATATGTGTCGCGGTATTTTTCGTTTTTACAGTCACCATCCGTCACCAGGCCTATGACCGCGAGGGTCGGCAAAAAAGATCTCGGTATTTCTAGCTCCTCGGCGGCCTTGTAAACCAAAGCGTCGTCGGTCATAACACGGGCGATATCATTGCCGCGTGCTTCGTCAAAAGCACCATCACTCAACACCAGGTGGTTCGGTAAGATCGAAGAAACATTCATGCTGAGTTCAGTCATTCTTATTGTAATAGCACGAATGTGCAGGCCGTACAATTACATTTTGTATTTTTAAGCGTTACAATAGAAGTATGAATGAGCAAGCAGGGGACGGCGTTTCAATCCACGCCGGTTTTCCTAACCCCGCATCTGATAAAAACCTCGTAAGCCTCGATCTTAACCAGTTGTTAATTCGGCGCGCCACGAGTACCTTTTTGTTTCGCGTCCGTGGCAACAGCGGGGAAGATTTCGGCATTTTTGACGGTGACGTCGCGGTAGTCGACAAAGCCCTCGACCCGCGCAAGGCCGACTTGGTCATTTGGTGGGACGACGACACGTTTCGCATCGCTCGCTACGATACATTATCTGAAAGGCAAACGGCCTGGGGCGTCATCACCAGCACCATCCACCAGTTCCGAAAGGCCGGCGAATGAGCAAAACCATCTTTGCACTGATCGATTGCAATAACTTTTTCGTGAGCTCGGAGCGGATTTTCCGGCCTGACCTCGAAGGGAAACCAGTCGTCGTGCTCAGCAGCAACGACGGCTGTGTCGTGGCGCGCAGCAACCAAGCCAAACAGATCGGCGTGCCAATGGGCGCACCGGTTTTCAAGCTCCGTGACTTGTTCAAGCAGTATGGCGTGGTGCAATTTTCGGCGAATTTCGAACTCTACGGCAACATTTCGCGGCGTATCACCGACGTACTTACCCGGGTCACGCCGCGCATCGAGGTCTACTCGGTCGATGAGTCGTTCCTTGACCTTTCCAACTTAGCCATCAGGGATTATCACGAGTGGGGCAAAAAAGTACGGGCGCAAATTTTGCAGGAAGTCGGTGTGCCAGTGTCGATCGGCATCGCTCCGAGTAAGACGCTCGCCAAGCTCGGAGCCGACCTGGCCAAAAAGAGTGACGACTACGAAGGCGTGGTGTCGTTCATAGGCATCCCGGACGCCGATAAAGACGCGATGCTCAATGCCGTGCCGCTCAAGGACGTTTGGGGCGTCGGGCGACGGCTCGCGCCAAAACTCCGCGCCGAGGGCCTGGGCAGCGCTTTGTCTCTCAGCCGTTTGCGGCCACAGCGCGCGCAACAGCTCATGGGCATTCGGGGGCGGCAACTAGTAAGCGAGTTGTGCGGCACGAGCTGCTTCGAACTCGAGCGCGAAAAAAGCGTCCGCCACTCACTGTCACGAACCCGCATGTTTGGTGAGGATACGAACGAGTACCACGTGCTCGAATCGGCCATCGCCAGCCTCACGGCGCAGGCCGCCGGCCGGCTCAGAGGCGAGAATCTGCTTTCGCGCCGGGCCGCGTTTTTTGTGACGACCAACCGCAACAAGCCCGGCTACCGCCGCTGGATGGAAGAAATTTATTTCGATACGCCCACCAATGACACAGGATTGCTCATATCAAAACTTCTCGAAGCATTCCAGCCGCTTTACAGCAGCACCCACCGGTATCATCGCGCCGGCGTGCTCCTGTACGATTTTGTCCCCAGCGGCCACCTGCAAACCGATCTGCTCGGCATCGTACAAACTGATGTGCACGAACGCAGCCTCTCGCGCATGAAAGCCGTCGATGCCATCAACAAGCGGTACGGCAAAAACCGCATCCATTATGCCGCGGAAGACCTCAGTCACTCCTGGGAGCCAAAGCGCCAGCTGCGCTCGCCACGCTATGTATCGGACTGGAACGAGCTTCCCGAGGCGCATATCGGCAACTTGCGCCGAAAGGCAAACGCATGAAGTACGCGCAATTTCTCGCCAAATATCCGCTCATTTCCGACCAAGTCAGCCGTGGCGAAATAACCGTTATTTTGCGTGAGCTCGAAACCATTTTGCAGCGGGGAATCACCGGTAACATAGTGGAATTTGGCTGCTACATCGGCACCACGAGCCTGTTCATGCGACGATTGCTCGATACCTATAACCAGTCGGATGCGCGCGAATTCCATGTGTATGATTCGTTCGAAGGCTTGCCGCCAAAGGTGCACGCCGACCAAAACGCCGCCGGCGTCGATTTCAAAGCCGGCGAACTGCTAGTGAGCAAAAAACAGTTCCTACGCGAATTCCAGCGTGCCAAACTCGCGCCGCCCGTTACGCACAAAGGGTGGTTCGACCAACTTAAGCCAAACGACGTGCCCGACGACATCGCCTTTGCGTTTTTGGACGGTGATTTTTATGATTCGATTCTGGCGTCGCTCAAGCTCTTGTGGCCGAAGCTCGCCGAAAACGCCGTGATACTCGTGCATGACTACAAACGCGAGACCTTGCCGGGTGTAGAGCGCGCTATCAACGACTTCATGCAAGGCAAGCGCTACCACTTGCAACATGAGCAGAATATCGCTATTCTAAAAGCTTTATGAGCAGTCCAGAACAACTCGCCGCTGCGCCACAACTAGATGCCGAAGCATACCAAGAAATCCTTACTGCCGGTTTTCGTTCTGCCATGCGCGTCCATGGCGATTACCACTCCGCACAAGATGCAGCGCAAGAAGGAGCACTTGCCACATGGCAAGCCGGCCAAAAAGAGACCATCGAGAGTGCTGCGGCCTACGGAGCGGTTGTGGCGCGCCGCCGGGCACTTGACCAGAAACGTCATATGTCTCGTACATTTGTCGATTCGGAAGCTGCCGAAAATATATTCGAACAGCGTGCGCAACCCGATGACTTTGGCCTTATGGATACCTACGAAGCTATACAACAAATTCTCGCGGTAGTTGATAACGATAGTGGCGCAACCAAGATGCGGTCGGCGGTCTTACGGCTCGCCGCGATTGAATTCTCAACTGTAGAAATTGCCGAGACCCTTGGCATAACGGCAAGCAATGCGAAATCACTCCTTCATCGCGGCAGAAAAGCCTTGAAAAAACGCGGGGAGGAGTTCGGCCTTATGGACAGTCCAGAACAGCTCGACTTCACCGCGCAACCCATTGGGGATGAATTATACCGAGAGATCTTCAGCGCCGGTCACCGGATTGCAATGCGCCTCCATGGCGATTATCATCTTGCAGAAGAAGCTGCATCGGATGGTGCTCTCATGCTTTGGCAAGAATCACAGAAAGAACATATCCGAAATCCTCGTACTTTCGCAATAACATCAACACGCGTCGCCGCCCTCAGTCAACTGAGACGGTTAAAACGCACATACATCGACTCTGAAACCGTCGAAACAATGCTTGATAGCGGCAGTCACGAAGATCCATACGACACGTTTGATACCTATTCAGCCGTAATGCAGGTGGTAGAAACGCTGAAAGGTCGACGAGCTAACGAAACACGTCCGAAAATTTTCCAACTTATGGCGGCCGAATTTAGGCCCCGTGAAATTGCTGAAGTACTTGGATTACCTCCTGAATATGTACAAAACCAGGTAGCCGTAGGAAGGCAAATGTTAAAAGGTAAACGGGAAGCGTTCGGCCTATGAACAGCCCTGAAGCTGCGGTTCCTGAACCGTTAGCGGCACAACCTATTGTCGATGAATTCTGCCAGGCTGTCGTAACCCAGGGCTTCGAACTGGCCATGCGTGTGCATGGCGATTTTCACGCCGCAGAAGACGCCGGTCAAGAAGGTATGGCGGCACTTTTAGAAGCCATACAAAAAGATCAAGCGCTTGAAGACCCGCTCGATTACACCAACGACGCGGCAAGGCGCAAAGCAATCGGCGATGCCAAATACCGGCAACGTATTTATGTAGACTCCGAGACCATAGCATATATTCTTGGTGACCGGGCACACACCGACGATCCATTTACGTTCGACTCTGTAGAGGCAGTTAGCCAGGCCCTCGCATCGCTCAGAACACCACATGCCAGCGCAAACCGAGCCAGAGCACTACAGTTATTCGCCGAGGGCAAAACACATGAGGAAATCGTTGCAATACTCGGGCTCAATACTGGACGTCAAAGCGCACTTGCGGCGCGCAGGAGCAAGATTACGGATGCGGCGGGAGGAGTTCGGCCTATGAACTGTCCCGAAAACACCACTTTTGAACAACCATACAGCGACGAACTTTGTCAGGCTGTCGCGCTGCATGGCTACCAACGTGCCATGCGCATTCACGGCGACCATCACCATGCAGAAGATGTTGGGCAAGAAAGCGTATTGGCACTTTTATATGCTGCGCAAAAAGGACGAGCGATTTACGAGCCGCTGGCATACGCCGACAAAGTCGCGCAGGGCAAGGCACTCCTCGAGCTCAAATTTCGACGACGCGTATATACCGATTCAGAAATAGTTGATCACGAACTTACAGCGCGCACAGAACGCGATCCCAGTGAGCTAATCGACACTGTCGTCGCAGTCGTTCAGGCCATCGAATCGCTACGAGGCCCACATGTTACCGAAAACCATATGGTTATAATAGAAATGACGGCAGGGGGCATGTTCAATGATGAAGTTAGTCAAGCTCTTGGGTTAACCGTGGGTAGCGTAAAAGCACACCTAAGCCGGGCACGGGCAAAACTACGCGAACGACGGGAGAAGTACGGCTTATGAGCAATCCTGAAATAATCGCAGCATCGACGTCTGAGCCATATAGCAACCAGACTTACCGCGACGCCTTACGCTTCGGGCACATGGCTGGCATGCGAATCCACGGGGATTACCATCTCGCAGAAGATGCCGCGCAAAAAGGTGTGCTTGCACTTTGGGAGGCTGCTCAAAAAGCCATCAAAGGAGGCAAGCCGGTCGAGCATCCTATGGGTTTAGCAAGCACCGCGGCGCGCTTTGCCGCTATAGATGAACTCAAACGGCGCAAGCGTATGTATGTCGATTCCGAAATGGTCGACGCATTAGGAAAAAACGGCAGTTCTCCAGATGCATACGAAACCTTTGACACCTGCGAAGCGGTAATGCAGGCAGTTGCATCCCTCAGTGCGCAGCGTACGAACGATACCCGTGACAAAATATTCCAACTCACCGCGGCAGAATTTACACCTCCTGAAATTAGCGATTTACTAGGAGTGACCTTAGGGAGTGTCCATGCGGTCCTGAAGCGGGGAAAGCTGAAACTACGCGAACGACGAGAGGAATTCGGCCTATGAAAATCCACATCGTAACCGTCGGCGAACCGAAGCTGAGCTATGCGAAAGTCGGTTGGCAAGAATATCTCAAGCGCCTCAAACACATGCATAGCCTGCGCATTACGCACATCGCCGACAAGCAAAACGACAGCGCGCATTTGTTGCAGGCTGCCGGTTCGGCACATTTGGTGGCGCTGGTTATCGATGGGCCGCAACTCACCAGCCCCCAGCTCGCCGCATTCTTGGAAAAGCAGGCACAAGCGGGGCAAAAGCTCTGTTTTATGATCGGTGGGCCGGAAGGCTTGCCAGACGAAGTCATTAATAAAGCCCACACGAAACTGAGTTTTTCCAAACTCACGTTTCCGCACGACCTTGCGATGGTGATTTTGCTGGAAACGGTGTATCGTGCCAGCACCATTAGTGCGGGGCACCCATACCACAAGTAACGCGTGCGGCTATCAGAACTATCAGACTATCGACGGCTATTGGCAGGCGATGTTTAAGTCAGCGATCAAGCCCTTGTCAATCGAAGCGGTAATCGCATTGGCGCCATTCGAACCGTTTGCGTCACCGTGCGTAGCATCGGCAAGCTGGTCACACGCCGTTACGGCATCGAAGGCGGATATTTGCTCTGCAGTAGCAGCTTTCATTTCTTGGTCATCGCTCACCACAACTGCGGCGCGATCGGGGAAGCAAGGGATTTCGTTCGCTTGCGCGAAGTGTGCAGCGCCGTAATAATCCTGCGAGCTAAAGCCGATGGGGCTTTTAACATTGGCACGCTGGTTAAACTCAGCCTGGGCGATAAGTTCGTTGGCACAAAGTCCCAGCGCCCGCATCTTGTCCGAGTTGTGCACGACGCGATGCTCGACCGAGCCGGCAGCCGCTGAAGCTTCGTTCGATCCAAAAACCTGGTGAGCCACACCTGTGCCTATAAGGACCGACGCAGCAAGCGTACCGACAACTACTTTTGCCGTATTGCCGTTTGTAATACGGTGTAACCTGCTGGATAATGTGTTTTCTTTCCAGGATGTATGCCATGCGCCGGCTGGGCGGTCACCACTTCGTTGCTGGTGTGTTGCAAAAGCTTCGTCCACGCCAAAATCCGACATTGCATCTTTGCCCAGCTTAGCAAGCCGTGGATCGGCGCCTGGGGCGTCGTCTGTTTGCACGTATAGTGTCTCGTATTGGTTTACGCGGAAACCGTGTGAATTTTCTGCCATAATGTGCATATTATACCATACGAGGTACAAAAAGTCTATAGCTTATGCTATTTACGGGTTTGCAGGTCGGTGCCCGGACGGTAGGTAACTGTGTACGGTTTGTGCTGCGCAGCCGCCGCAATACGCTGCTCACGTGGTGATTGAGCCTTAATCTTTCCACCGCTCAAGGCACGTAAGCCTCGCATAAAATCAGTCGCGTTCTCGGCGCCTATACCGCCAAATAGCCCTCGACCTCTTGAATATTCGACATTTCTCGCATACGACTCATCCAGATCAGTAAAGTCGCCTTCTACCGTTAAATCGATAAGTCTTTTGCCGGCGGCAACATAGCGACGGAGTTCAGCTGCGGTTACAGGTTTGGTTTCGGGCTGCACCAACTTTGCGACGGGGAAGAAAGGATAATCGTTAGGGGCATTCTTGGTCTCGGGTTCAGAAAGTATCGGATGCATGAAACCCTTTTTAAATTCTCGGATCACCGTAACGTCTGGGATTAAATCCACTTCGGTAAGCGTACGGACGGCTTCCATTTCGCGTAGGTTCGGCACAATGTTAAGCACATTGTTCTCTTGGGCAAGGTCGAATGCACGCTCGCTCAAAACCACCATCGGGAATTGTTCTGCGGGCGATGTTTCGCCACCGGGGCTACCAATGAATCTCGTCATAAACTAACCCTAGCATAAATAACGCATCCCGGTCAAAGTTATGATTTTGCTGGCGTTTTCATGCTCAAGCCTTTGCCTTCAAAGGTCTGGCAGACGAACGTCGGCTGCGCCGGGGTACTGAGCGCCGGGTCGTACCGGTAACCGAGATCATCGAATCCGGTTAGCTCAGCCGCCGTCTGCACCCGGGTCTTGATCATCCAGCGGGCAAACGCACCGCGGGCGATTTTGGCGTGCACTACTTTAAATGCCGGCTGGTGCGTCTTTGGGTCGACCGTCAAGAACTGCGGCGTTACTACACGCGCCTGATCAACAAATGGCAGCACGGTTTGCATGTATTCGGCCGAAGACGCATTCACGATCGTCCCGGTTTCGGGCAAACATCGGGCAATCGCATCTCCCCAAAATTTGTAGAGATTTTTGAACTCCGGTGCGGGCAACTTGTAGCCCATTTCGAGCCGGTACGGAAAAATACCGTCGAGCGCCCGGAGCACGCCGTACTGGCCGGACAAAATATACAGCGTTTTGTCGGCATAGGAACGCTCGTCGGCTGTAAAGTCATTGGCCCGCAAGCCGCTGTAAATATCGCCGATAAACGCGTCGATTGCGGGTGTTTGGCGCGCCGGGTCGGTATTCCAGGCTTCGATGAGCTCGTGTGTTTTTTGCGCCAGGGCGGGTGACAAGTGCATGCTCGTGGCTAATTCCTGGGCAGACAGCGTCTTGAGATACGCATCGATCTGTGTGGCCTGCGCTACGAGCTGCGGCGCACGTAACGGCACGTGCGGCTCAGTGGAGCGGTCGCGCATCGTCTTAGAAGAGTGGAGTAGTACAATCATGCTTATTAGTATAGCGTGGTTAGAACGTCAAACTGTTAGCGAATAGCGCGAATAGCAACGCATAGCCTACAATTCCAGCCGCCAAAAGACCCAAAAATACGCGCTCCCCAAGCTTGCTTTGTGCCGTATTGCCGAGGAAGGCGGCCGTTACCGCGCTGGCTACTGCCGCAAAATAAAGCGTGAGTAAGAGCATCGGCCAATGCCGCAGCCAGGCCAAACGGTCAAACGCCGCCAAAAAAATTGCCACCACCATGACAACGATAAAAGTCGGCGCGCCGATCAGGAGCGGGGTTTTGGTTTCGCGAAAAGTTTTAGGTGACGGGGCTGGAGGAGTTTTGGCTTTCATAACCAAACTGTACAGCAAATCGCTTTCCGCCACCAGGGCGTTACTGCTGGCGGAAAGCGAAGCGGGCTTTGAAATGCCGCAGCGGTAGTTCGCGCCCGAAGGTAACGTCAATTTTGGGTACGTGCCGGCGATTTTCATATAACGCTTTTACGGCGTCGACCACGGCTTGCAAATCCTGTTGCTCGTAGCGCAGCCGTGGCACGGCGAAGCGCACAAAATTAACCGCGTGGCGCACTTCCTGGCCGGTTGTAGGGTCAACGCGGCCAAACGCGAAGTCGCCTAACTCGCACGCTCGGTGGCCATACAGCCCAAGCAAAAGTGCCGTAAACGAGATCCCACCGAAATCGCCCGGCTGCATATCGGTATCAGCAAAGAATCGATCCATGTCGAGATGTACCGCGTGGCCTCCTGTGGGCATGAGCACCGGCAGGCCGGCGTCGTGCATTGCCTGGCCAAAGGCCTGTATTTGGCCGATGCGCACATCCAGATACGCCTCGTCGGTCACCGTAGCAAGGCCTTCCACGAGCGTCATAATGTCGCGGCCGGAAATGCCGCCATACGTCGGGTGCGCCTCTTTGATGATTTGCATGTTCATGAGCGCATCGGGCAGTTGCGGGTACTTTTGCACGAACCGGCCGCTTTTGCTGAGGAACAAGCCGCCACCCATATTGGCCAACCCGTCTTTTTTGAAGCTGATCGTAAAACCGTCGACGTGCGTGAACATTTCGCGCACAATATCGTTGATAGTCTTACGGGCATATCCTTTTTCGCAGTGTTTGATGAACCAGGCGTTTTCGGCAAACCGGCAGGCATCAAAGAACAGGGGAGTATCGTATTTTTTAGCCAGCGTGGCCACGGCAGCAATGTTCGCCATGCTTACCGGCTGTCCACCACCAATGTTATTGGTAATAGTCAGAAGGATGACCGGCACACGCTTCGCGGCAGTTTTGAGTAACGCCTCGAGCTTTTGGACATCCATGTCGCCCTTGAAAAGCGTCGCCTTGGGATTGTGTAATTTTTTGGAAAAGAGGTTTCTGGCTTCGATGCCATTGTTTTGTATATTCGCTTCTGTGGTGTCGAAATGGCCATTGCTCGGAATGATCAGATCGTTGCCAAGCTTGCCAAGACAGCTGAACAACGCGTCTTCGGCGGGCCGGCCTTGATGAAACAAAAATGCATTGGGCGCTTCGAACTGCCGCGCTTGCATAAAAGCCTCGCCAAACACCTCGCCAATCCGGTCCATAAGCAAGAAATAACCGTGGTTGGAACCGTACGACTCATCGCCGTGGTGCAAGGCAGCCCACTGCGACGCAGTCATCGTGGTCGTACCCGAGTCCGACAACAGGTCGCAGCCGGTAATCATGTCGGCAGGGAAATAAAAGACGTTGAGGCCGGCTTGCTCGAGCGCCGTTATGCGTTCCTTTGCGGTAATTGCGCGCTTAAATTGCACACTGTGGTTAACGTACGGCCGCGGCCTGGTAAGTGTTTCTTCCGCCGGTAATGTACGTAAAATATGCGCTAAACTCATCCCACCTCCTACAGTTACCTATCAATTGTACAGCCTCCGTTTTTATATCACTGCAAAAAATCACATACCATTTATTTGCTTTTTTATTTTGAAAGTACTTTAATAACCATACTATGTCACGTTTTGAAAGAGAGCGGCTGCCACAAGTAGCCGACGAAATACACCGCAGGGCAGTTGCAAGCGAGATCGCCCGCCTCGGCATAAAAACTCCCGGCGAGGATTGGGACGCACTCGATGCCGCCGTGCGGACACCGGAAGCCCGAATTTTACTGGGTGGTTCCATGCTAAACTGCGTGGAGTTTGAAGGCACTACCAAGTTCGGGAATATTTTAGGCAAGCGTGGTAACCGGCTCAACAGCATGTGGCCTACCGCAGCTTCTGAGCGGCATTTCTCAAGCGAGCGCTCCATCCGGCCAAACGCCCGGCAAATTGTCGTACATAATGGTGACGATTTCGCCCATGTGTTCCTTGTGCCTGGCCACGCGCCAGCCGCTATGAGCGATTACCACTACCAAAGAGCCTTGAGCCGGGCAGGCGTCGACAGCTTATACAGCGAAGAGTACGTGCTCAAGACTGCCGCCAAATTTGACGAGGGAGTAGTCATACCACTCAGCGAGCCGACCGCCGCCGAGATGAATGCAGCACTCGAATCCGAAGCATTCTGGATCGCGCAAGCGCAACCCGAAGAAGCCGCGTAAAGCCAACAACCCTCACCACGTATCGATATTCCGCCAAAAAGCGATCAAATTCACATACAAAGTTAATTATGTGACTCTATACTTTACGTACCGTAGGAGGTGAGAAAATGGCAGAAACACTAGAACGAACAATACATTTTACCGGCACGTACCCGGCAACGTCCGATCCGGAAGCGATGGATGAGATTATGCGGCTTGCCGGGTCGTATGTAGAAACGCTACCAGGGGGCGAGGTCGGCAAACCAAACTGGGTCGCCAGCAAAGAAGGGCAGACGCCTTATAGCAGGGACGGCGATCTTGAGGTGCTCAAACACCATCCGGCATTACGCAAGCTTGGCCCAGGCGAAAAAGAAATAAAAGATGACTACCTCGACAACGACTGGCGCTACGTCGCTGAAGGTGAATTCGACGCCGAACCACTGCTTGAGGCGTTCGAAAAAATCTACAACCAACCGGTACGCGACAACTGGGAAAAGTTCAAAGAACTGAGAGCGCAATATGGCCGGCAGGATTTGCGTTACCAGTTCGGCTTGCCAAGCCCGCTCAATCCGGCGATTTTTGCGTTCCGTCGGGCGAGCGCTGGCATGTCGCTCATGAATGGACTGATGCGCTACCAAGATACGTTCCGTGAACTGTATCAACATGTGGTTGACGTGCTCAACAAAGACCCGGCCGTCGGCACACCGGGCGAGGACAAAAACAACGACATTGTCTACCACGTGGAAATGCCCGCCGAGATTGCCGGCCTGAATAAGATGCCACGGTATCTGCAACCGGCAACCAACTTGCCCATAGGCAGTTTGCTCGCGCGCGATGTCGCCAGACAAATCGCCGGCTTTCCGGAAGGTGCCAGCGTCATCGGTCATCCTTGCAAAGGTGATTTCAAGCACAAAGAGTACAGCCACGCCGACACCCGCCTGATAGTTGATTTCGCGTTGGCACTTATCCGTAACTGGCCGACCGGGCGCACACTGAACGGCCTGCACATACCGCTCGGTTCGGGCAACCACCCACCAACGCTCAACCCCGCCAACTACGAACCACTCGGCGAGCTAGCGGCTGCGCTGCGTGGCATGCCGCGACCCGATGGCGCACCCGTACCTCGGTTAATCTTAGGCTATATCCACGAAAGCAATAGCCTGCAAACACAAGCAAAAATTACCGAAATGATTGAGCTCGCTACGGGTGAACCCGTAAAACACGTCGCGCCAAACTGCGGCCTTAGCCGGATTGACAGAGCAACAGCCCGGCTCATCATTGCCAGGTCAGTCGCGGCGCTCGACGGCTAAATATAGCCGCGGGTTACGCTTCCAGCAGCTCTTTGATTGGCGTGAAGTAATATTCCTGCCAATCTTTGATGTCCTTTTGCTCATCTTTGATATCGCCGACGTAGAGCAGATGCACGAGCGTTGCGCCGCTTTGTTCTTCGAGCGTAAAGGTAACGTTGAATTTTTGTGTCGGGTCGTCGTGGCCATACCAATCCTGGGCGAGCAGTGACTCAGGTTCAACACGCGTGTTTATGCCGTGGATGTCACCATCCCAATAGCTGAATTCGCCGCCTCTCTGTGCATCCATGGTGGCCGGGCCGGCGCCCCATTGTTCAGCGGCTTCGGCCGTCGTTAAAGCCCACCACACTTTGCTGCGCGGGGCCTTGATCTCGTAGGTTTGTCGGATTTCTTTCATCCCTCCATCATAGCAAACAGTCAGGGAAGGCAATAAAAAAGCCCCGGATTTTACGGGGCTTTTTTGATACGCACGGACGCTATCACTTAAAGGTGATGCTCTCCAGAATAGTCTTGGCATCGTCCATACTAATGCCTTTCTGGCCGGCCACATTCACGCGCATAATAACTCCATTAACTGAGGTGAATGCCATATACACAACGTTTCCCGCTGCATAACACACTACGGTTTGCTGGCCATTAATCTTCATGGTCGTCGGCGTAAGGTGTGCCGAAGTGCAGTCAGCTTGCGTGCCAGACACATTGCCAGGCGTAAGGTATACGCTCGATTGCGCACCGGTATCACCGGCGATAAGGTAGGTCAGACTGTTTTTCGCCGCTGGCTTCGCGTCTTTATAGAACAACACCGAATATTGGATACCGCTCACATCTTTTACGTCATATTTGGTGAACTTATCCGCGGTGCTGGTGCCAGTAGTCGTATTACTGGTGTTGGAACCCGTATTCGCGCTCGTGTTCGTGTTTTTATTCGCGCCGGTGTCATCCTTTTTCTTGCCCAAGACCAAAAAGAGTACAGCGCCGATGATGAGCACGGCAACAATGATGCTAATAATCACCAACAGTTTTTTCTTGCCATTTGATTGCGGTGGTTGCGGTTGGAATTGCGGCTGCGACGGCGGAGTCGGCGCCCCAAACGGTTGCTGAGGCTGGGGGTGAGGAGGCAATTGCGGCTGAGGCTGCAGTGGTTGCGGGCTCGGCTGCGGGCCGCCGGCCGACGGCGTGAACTGCGTTCCTGGAGTGGAGTTAGGTGTGGTATTCGGTTCTTGATCCATACGATATTCCTTTTAAGCTTTCTCTCATAATACCAGGAAATCCTGCGTGGCTCACGGTAATGTGATGACACAAAGGTCCGACTTGCGGTATAGTCACTGCATGGACTGGAATACTGAAACCATCGAGACCTACGACAAGTCGGCAAAAGAATTGGCTGAATATTTTAAAGGCATCGGCGCACGGACCGAAGATATCGAACGGGCGATCGAGTTGGCACACGCCGGCAGCAAGGCCCGCGTGGTCGAAATCGGCTGTGGCGATGGGCGGGACGCCGAAGAAATCGTGCCACGCGTCGCGTTTTACGAAGGCTACGACCCGTCGGAAGGCTTACTTGAGATCGCCCGAAAACGGTTACCCGGAACTTCATTCATAAAAGCCGACGCGCTCACCTACAATTACCCCGAAAACTTGGACGTCGTATACGCTTTCGCGTCGCTGCTGCACGTTGATAAAACCGACTTCAAACGGGCGCTGGAAAAAATCGCCGCCGCCTTACGCACCGGTGGCATTGCGTATATTTCGCTCAAGGAACGCCCGGCCTACGAAGCGGAGGTCAGGGAAGACGAGTTCGGCAAGCGGATGTTCTATTATTACCATCCCACGGTTGTCAAAGCACTTGCCGAGGATCTGTTCGAACCCGTCCACGAAGCTCACTACACGATCGGCCATGGCAAATGGTTCCGCATCGCTCTGCGAAAAAAATAACTGAGCAGATTGGCCGCGGCACGCGCAGTATATACGGACGGCAAGCTTTAGGGTGCTACTTTTTAGGCTTTTTAGGAGATCGTTTAGGCACGGCCAGCCCGTCGGCAAAAAACTTGACCCGTTTGTAGCGGATTTTGCCGGGTTGGTATTTTTCGAGCCAACGATCATCGGGTGACAGAAACAGATTGATATCAGCATCCTCGTGCGCGGCTTGGGCGGTTTTTTGGGCGTGCAAGCTTTCGTATACCGAGCGGAAATAATAGTGGTTGAACAGGCGGTTGAATTCCGTAAAGTAAATGTCGGCCGCCCGCGTATCGCCCTTGATGATTATCATGTTCTCGTCGTTACTGGTGGTCGAGGCCTGGCTAAAATTCGCAGAGCCCGTCACAATCAACGGCTCGGCGCCCAGCGGGTCGACCAACAAAAATTTCGAATGGATATACATGACGTGCTGATTGAGCTCGAGCAGTTTAGTGTTGACCTCTTTCGTCCACTGGTAAACCGGATCCTGTATGTACGACCCCAAGCTTCATACACGTTGTTCTTCGCCGTTAATCTGATGAACGTATCTTTACTGTCGGGCCGCGGCACATCTTTTCGCTCGAGCAGCATGAACGTGATAGGACTTTTTGCGGTGTGCTGCTGCAATATCGATTTGAATACGTCGGATATCCCGAAGGCTAGGGTGATCGCGGCGTACGTTTCGGCACTGCTCAAGTAATCGGCATACGCCCCGAGCATCGCCACACTGGTCCGCGGGCTAAAAATAGGCGTAATGCCTTGTGGGACGCGCGCGGCAGTCGTGGCTTCGATATCTTTTTGCAGCGCAACGACGCTTGCTTTAAAAGTGGCGTTGGCTTGCATATTCTCACTGCGATTGCCACCCGGTTTGGCACCCGGGTCCAGGCTCAACAGCTGCCAATAGCGCGCATACTGCGCGGCGGTTTTCGCATCCCGTACCCAGTGGCCGACATTGGTCTGGCCGAAAATTCCGCCTTCGGATATATTCGTCGAACCCGTCCATACCGCTGCCGGCTTGCTGGAAGCACCCTGCATGTACACCATAAATTTATTGTGCTGGATGGCGTTTTTATTGGCCGTTCGCTCAATAATATGCTCCTTGGGAATGCCGGCTTTTTGGAGTGCCTTTAGGTTGTCGTTACGCGGAAAATCCAGCTCGTTGTCTTTGGCGTCAATGATAATCCGCACTTTCACGCCACGGTCGATCGCCGCTTTAAACTTGTCGACGACCGGCTGATAGTGGAACTCGTACATGCAGGCAAGGAGCGTGTCACCCGATTGCGCCTGGTCGATAAACCGAACAAGCGCCGTCTCCAGGTCACGCGCCAACCAATCAAACATAGCTTTTGCTTCGGCCGGGTCGGTTACCGTACCCGGATCGGCGTTATGAAAACGGCGGGCAAAGGCCTGGCTGCTGGCTACACCGCGATTAAAAAACACATCGTGCTTGCCGTCACTAAACAAAGGCTCGGTCTGGATAGTAACGCTCAGCGGCGGCGCAGAGCGGTCAATGTGCCCCGGCGAACCCTTCAATGGATGGAAAAAATACTCGTAGGTGCGTCCCGGCTTGGCGGTAAAATCATCCCATACAAAACTCTGCACCGGGTGGTCGAAGGTACTCACCGACATATCGGGCGTAGGACCCGGGACCAGCTCCTTAAAAACTTTATACCCATACATGTAATAGCGCTGGTTTTCGGCCGGATCGGCGCGCTCCACCGCGAACCCGAGTAAGCCCTTGGTGTCGGCATCGTCGAAATCAATCGCAAACGAGACAGTATTTACGCCGCTTACCGCATACACGGTATAGCCGTTCGTTTTCGGGGAGACAAAACGCATAGCAATCCCTCTTACTGTCTCCATTCTACATGGCCCGGCAGGCGAAATCTATCGATAGCCAGACGAGCATCCTTCACATCATGTATAACGCCTCGTCTATTTTATGGTATTGTAGGTAGTCTATGGAAGCAAAGATCCCGCCGGCGCTCTGTGGTGCCACTACTGCTGAATACCAACCACCCGAGCACATACTTGACGTAACAAAGCTTTTACCAACCTCCCGAATTTTAAATTTATGCACATCTGCCCCAGAACGGGTCGAAACGGTCGACTTGCACGTCGAAGCAGACCCGGCAGCGGCGGTCGAGGAGTTGCTTGATAAAAATGCCGACTATTTTGCGGCAGCCGAAAATTTGTGGATCAAGGTAACACCGGCAATCAACGACGTTACCGAGGAACTGGCCAAACCGACCTTTCCGGTAAAACTCCCCGATAAGGAAACCGGCGAGACACAGCTTGCCGCCATGTCAGTAGAGTTACGTCGCGGAAAACTTCGTAGTTTTCAAAAAGCGGCTACAGCGGAAACAAAAATTGCGCTCGGCAAAATTAACCAGTGGTGCTTCGACAAAGTACAGGAAATGGCTCCTGACCTCGATATATTGTACCGACATAAATTCGGGCATACCGATATGACAATGAGAACGGCAGCGAAGATGGCGGGTGACGCCGTGATGGAAGCACGCGAAATATACCGCGAACAAATTGGGTACAAGCCCAAAATTGCAAACGCTGAGGACATGTCCGCAGCAGAAACAGCGCTTCGCCATGCATACATAGCAGCTTTCAGCGGGCAATTCCTCATTAACCGAAAACTGGAAGACCTTTTTGCCGACGACCGCCTGGCGCCTGCAATGGTTGCACGTCTCGAAAGCCTGGTTGCAGCCGACAAAGACGCACCACCGGAATATCCCGGCCTACTGGAAGCTGCGGCGATGCATATGGCAATGTTTAAAGACACATACCCCGATTGCATTACCGCAGCCATCAAGCGCAACGCCCACACCGAATATTCGAAACTTGATTTTATCCGCGATATTTTAGCCGAAAATACTCCCGAGCAAAGCCAAGACGCCTTCACGCAGACGGTACTCGGTGCACAAGCAGTCGCGCGCGTCGTCACCATATCGTATGGAGACATGGGTATTACGGCCGAAACTCTCGCCAAACGCGTATCTGAATTCTTCGACGAGCTACCGGAATTATGGCAGGAAGCGTACAAAACTCGCGCAAATGCCCGGGCAGTCATTCGCGCAAATGCGTTAGCTAACCAATTAAAACCATACGAACGGGCAGGGCGGCGGCGCTCAAATATCGGCCAGAAAGCCGAAGCGCAAACGCCTAAAAAAGAAAAGCGATCGGGAAAACCAGGCTCCAAGCCCAAAAACAGCAACCAGCCACCAAAAACCAAAGAGGAAGCAACGTTCGATATCCAAGATGTTACCCAAGAAGAAGCGCCGCAGCCAAGCAAGTTCAGCGTCTTGAAGCGGTCCGGGGAATCCGGCAAACAGTATTCAGCAGATATTGAAACGACGTACGACATCGAAGGCATTATGGAGCATCCGATCGTCACGAAATTCCTGGCTGGCCAAAAGGACAACCCGGCTATGGCCGAAGCCGTACAAGCCTCGCTTGAAGACATTGCTGCCAGCCCGAACCAACGAAGTGTCAACATCAAAAAGCTCGTCGACCAGTGGGCCAGCATCGCCGAAGTGCCCAACACTTTATATCATCCTTTGCCCAAGCGGCGATATCGCCCCAAACGCCTCGAAGTTACGGCCGGTAATCGCCAAATCGACCGGCTGCGCATTAGCTACGTGTCCTTTAGGGCAAACGGCGAGAATGTGGTTGCCATTGAAAGCATTGAGTTACGTAACGACAACAGATATTGGTAGCTTCGGCTTTTAGCGGGAACCGAGCAGCTTAGCGCAGCCCGTTACGAACTACTTGCCTAAAACTATCCCACACGCGCTGCCGCTCAGCAGGAGCAAGCAACTGACGTGGCCGTTCGACTTCATTCTGGCCATTTGCAGCCTGATACACCGTGGTAGTTTGCGGGTCTGCGAAATCACTCAAGAAAACAGTGACGGTAGGTTCCGCCCAGCTCACCACATGGATCGTCCGTTTGTTCATGAGGTACCCGTTGCCATCATTGAATGCTGATGCGCCCAGATATTCCAAACCCGTTTGACGGCGCGGCGTGATAACGGTACGACGGTAGTTTCCGGGGAACCCGGCGGCTTCCTCGTAATGCAGGCTACCCGCTATATAGTCGGTACCTTCCGTCTCCCCGAAGCAATAGTGCACTAAGTGGCCAATCGGCACCACCGACGAAATATGCCCGCGGTGGGTATGGGGTGTACCGAAGGTTTTTACATCGACGCCGTCCTTCATACTATTTGGATCCACTTGCAGCGCACCTTCGGCAGTATAAAAATGGATCCGTAGCAGCACGCCATCGAGCTCGGCAAGCGTCAAGCTATACGCGTTTTCATTCGAGCCTAGTTTCGCAAGCAAGCCGGCGCCGTTTGGGTCATCAAGCACATGCGATAAACAGGCAGTGCCAAGCTCGCTGAATGCGAACTGTTGCTTGCTCGTGAGACTATCATGGTGGTCATTGGGGTCAGCACGAAGCGCGCCCGTTACCTCATTTGCAAGTTGTAATACGTCCTTTGAAAGACTTTCGGCACCGCTACATGCCATGGCGCCACCCCACTTACTCAGTACTTACATTATATATTATTCGGCTGCTACGCGTATGGTTTACTAAACGTCAGGCGATGTCGGCTCGGCACGCATTATGGCGTTCTCTATGCTTGCACTTATTGCACTTCTTATCTCCAGTATGCGCGTCGAATGGTTTTCAAATAGTACTTCATGGACCGCAATAACTTCGGGATTTTCTGCTAACGCCGTGGCCGCTTGGCCAGCTTGGCGGAGGATCGTTTTGGCGAAAGCTTCCCCTGGGCACCATACTTCGTGGCTTGTCGAGTCCTGCTGCAAAGGCCGGCCAGTGAAAAAGTGGCTACTGGCATCGGGGCCTAGCCGAAAACTTTGCGTCGGCTTTCCTTTAAGCAACTGCGTATAGACATATTGAGCGTCAGTTATAGCCAGTGTAATCCCCTCGACGACAGCGCCATTGTAGTACATGGCACCTAAAGCCGGTGTCAGGTTTGGATATAAAGTGCCAAAATCCTCAAAAACTGCGGCCGTACTGTTCGCCAGCGACCGGTCGAACCAAAAGCGCGTAGCCGTGTCTCCCAAAAAACGCAATTGCACTTGCTCACTGAGCGGCAGGGGAGCGGGGTCGGCCGTCCTTAGCACTTCGCCACGCGCCAGTTTATGCAAACCAGCAACGCACAGCCCGATGTACGCTTGCTGCTGCGCAGTAAACGAAGATTCCACATGCGTAACTGCTTTGGCCGCAGTCTTTTTCCCTGGGAAAAAGGGCCGTGGTGTCCTCTTCGGCCGGACATATCCGCCACGTCGTTCAACAGGAGCAAGAGGACAAGAGACGCCGCCTTCAAAAGCAGCGGCGACCTGGTCGTAGTCGTGCCGTAATAGTGCAATACCGCTAGCCGCGTGTGGGCACTCTGCTGAATTCGGTAATGGCATTGCCATATCGTCACATATTTTACTACTTCCAGCAACTCCACGATCCTAGCGAGTATCCTCACATCATGTCAACGCGCGCAGTTTGCGGTACTTTATCCGCAGTGTTTGAGCACGGACATGATGTGAGGATACTCGCTAGGATCGTTCGTTCAGCAGAAGTTTAGTTTAGAGGACGGCTACCTGCAAGCAAGCTCCGCCCATCTACAACTATGCCGCTGCCGGGCGTGGCTGCTTGTTCTTTTGCCGGATGACCAACAAAGCAACACTGCTAGCAACCAGCATAAACAGTATGTTCACTAGGAATGCCGTACGGTAGCCATGCATCGTCGCTTCGGTAAAGCCAAGGTGCGAAGCACTAGCCGTGGCGCTTACTGCGACACCCGACAAAACGGCGAGACCAAGCGCGCCACCCATCATCTGCGATGTCGTGATAAGCCCCGAAGCCAGGCCGGACTCGTGTGCCGGCACGCCAGAGGTAGCCGCCGCAATCGTCGGCATGAAAGTCATACCCATACCAAGCGGCATCAGGATGAAGGCCGGGAGCACGCCCGCAACATAACTACTGTCCGCGTGCAAGCGGCTAAGCCACAACGAACCGACAGCTACGAGCAACGGCCCAGCGATCAAAAAGCGACGGTAGCCATATTTGGCCACAAATTTTGGTATGCGCGTAGACATGAAGCCGAGCAGAACAGGGAAGGGCAAAAAGCTCAATCCCGTAACAACCGGCGAGTAGTGCAATGTACCCTGTAGATACAAAGTAGTCAGGAAGAACCCGCCCAACATGCCCGCATATACGGGCGCCATGACCAGGTTTGCACCGGTTACGTTACGAATCTTGAAAATTCCCAGCGGCATAAGCGGGTGCTTGGCGCGGGATTCATTCCACACGAAGCCCGCCAGTAGCACCAGCGCACCGCCTAAAATGCCCAGCGTCTTGCCGTTCAACCACCCCCATTGTGGCGCTTGGCTAAAAGCAAACACCAAACTCATGAGCGCTGCCGTTATCAGCGTAGCGCCAGGAAGATCCATAGAAATGCGCTTTTCTTCGCGGGCATGGACCGGCACAAATTTACTAATGAGATACGACATAACAATCCCGATAGGCACATTAATAAAGAAGTTCCAGCGCCATCCGAAGTATTGCGTTAATACGCCGCCTAACAGTACACCCACGGCCGCACCGCCGGTAGCAACGAGTGTCCAGTACCCTAGCGCACGGCCTCGGTCCCGCTCATTACTGAAGGTAACCAGCACGATTGAAAGCGCTGCCGGAGACATAAAAGCTGCCGACATGCCTTGCAGTGCGCGAAGGATAATCAGCTGGGCAGGCGACTGCGAAAGCCCAATGAGTAGCGAGAACAGTGTAAAGGCAATCATGCCCGTAAGCAGTACGCGGCGACGCCCAAACAGGTCGGCCGTCCTGCCTCCCAGTAATAAAAAGCCGCCAAAACACAATGCATACGCCGTAACAACCCAACTCAGCGAGCTACCGCCAAAGTGTAGGTTACGTTGTATAGAGGGTAGCGCAACATTAGTAATAGCATTGTCGAGCACCACCATAAACTGGGCAATTGCAACGAGGATAAAAATCAACCATGGAGATTTCTTCATTTAGTTGTCCTTTCTAAATAGTTTATAAACTTAAACTAATAGTAAACGTAAATCATTTATTATGTCAAACTATTTTTGTGATATAATATAGACATGTCTGACCAGAACTTGCAAGACCAGTTGAGCCTCACGCTCCTCCGCGCCTCGATTAAGGGTAAATACGGCATGGTTGCGATGGCCGAAGCGCATAACATTACGCTGCAGCAGGCAATAACATTATGTTTGCTGGAGCCGGATCACGGCGTGCCCATGCGAGTCGTGGGTGAACATCTTACCTGTGATGCCTCGACAGTAAGCGGCGTTGTAGACCGCCTGGTAAGTCTCAAGTTTATCGAACGCAAAGAAAAAGATACGGACCGCCGCATCAAGCTCATCACCTTGACCGAATCAGGGCTGCGCCTCCGCGAAGCGCTTTTAAAAGTCGCAACCGAAAAGCGTTTGCCCGCACTTAATACGCTCAGTAACGACGAATTGCGGGAATTTATTCGTCTTATCAACAAGGCGACTGACGGCGCCAGCTTGCCGGTGGCATAAATTAGACCGTTCTTAGTCCCATAACGTCAGAGGCGACTGCCTATAATACGACGCGCTCTATGCTCGCAGTAATTGTGGTTCTCATCTGCTCTATGCTTATTGAGCTGTTTTCGGCACGGGCGGTTTCGAGTCTAGCTCTGGTGACTTCTGGGGCCTGCACTAACGCAGCAGCCGCCTGCGCACCCTGACGAACAATAGTTTTGGCAAAAGCTTCGCCCGGGCACCATATTTCGTGGCTT
>JGI24742J22300_10000006_pt1 | contig 41202 bp, 44 predicted proteins | sample KBSMiscanthusM1_FD_22300 | JGI IMG/M metagenome (IMG submission 22300)
AAGGGCTTGTTCGCTGCGCAAAAACCCTTCTTTGTCGGCGTCCAATATCGCCACCAGACTTACTTCCGGCAGGTCGAGCCCTTCACGCAACAAGTTGATGCCAACCAAAACATCGTACGTACCAAGCCGCAAGTCACGCAAAATATCGGTGCGGTCGAGCGTATCGACATCGCTGTGCAAGTACGCGACCTTGATGTTCAACTCCTTGAGATAATCGGTGAGGTCTTCGGACATACGCTTGGTGAGTGTCGTCACCAGCACACGCTGATGCTTGGCGATCGTGGCGCGGATTTCGGCCAACAGGTCGTCGATCTGGCCTTCAACCGGACGAACTTCGATGGGCGGATCAAGCAGACCGGTCGGGCGGATCACCTGCTGCGCCGGCTCGGGGCTGCGGCTAAGCTCATACTCGGCCGGCGTGGCGCTCACATACACTGCTTGGTTTACGTGACGTTCGAACTCGGTAAACGTGAGCGGCCGGTTATCGAGTGCGCTCGGCAAGCGGAATCCGTGCTCGATCAGCACTTCCTTGCGGGCGCGGTCGCCATTGTACATGCCGCGGACCTGCGGAATGCTCATGTGCGATTCGTCCACCAGCAGCAAAAAGTCTTCGGGGAAATAATTGAGCAGTGTGGCCGGCTCTTCGCCCTCGCCGCGACCGGCCAGATAGCGACTATAGTTTTCGATACCCTTTACAAAGCCGGTTTCTTCGAGCATCTCTAAGTCAAACCGTGTGCGCTGCTCCAAACGCTGCGCCTCAAGCAACTTGCCCTCTTTTTTGAACAATGCCAAGCGCTGCTCCAACTCTTGTTCAATGTGCACCAAGGCACCTTTGAGTTTATCCTGGGGCGTTACATAGTGTGAGCCGGGGAAAATCGTAAACTCGTTCGGCTTATCGAGGATTTCACCGGTGAGCGGGTCGATTTTGATGATGCGCTCAATCTCGTCGCCGAAAAACTCAACGCGGTAGGCGACTTCTTCGCTGGCCGGGAATACATCAACCACGTCGCCGCGCACGCGGAATGTACCGCGGTGGAAATCCATGTCGTTGCGCTGGTACTGGATTTCGGTGAGGTGTTTGAGGAACAGATCGCGGCGGCGCTGTTCACCAACAGTGAGCGTGATCGACATGCCGCCGTAGTAATCCACCGAGCCAATGCCGTAAATGCAGCTCACACTGGCCACGATGATCACGTCCCGGCGCGACAAAAGCGAGTCGGTTGCGGCGTGACGCAGGCGCTCGATCTCCTCGTTGATCTGGGAATCTTTCTCGATGTAGGTGTCCGAACGCGCAATGTAGGCTTCCGGCTGGTAATAATCAAAGTAACTCACAAAATAATGCACGGCGTTATCGGGGAAAAACTTTTTGAATTCTTCGTACAACTGCGCGGCGAGGGTTTTGTTGTGGCTGAGCACGAGCGTCGGCTTTTGGGTATTTTGAATGATGTTCGCCATGCTGAACGTCTTGCCCGATCCGGTTACTCCGAGCAGCGTTTGGTGGTGCAAACCATCTTCAATGCCCTTTGTAAGTTGGGCAATCGCCGCGGGCTGGTCGCCCAACGGTTTGTAGTCGCTGTGTAACTTGAACTTCGCCATATCACTCTATTGTAACAGATGATACGAGCGCGTTCCGGCGTAGCTGTTATTTATTGACGGCACTGATACCACAGCCGGGGCAATGGAGATTATATAAGTCGCTATTCGGTGTCTTTTGGGCCGTTACTTGTACTTTGGTGCCCACGCTAAATCGCTCCTTCAGCGTACCGTCTTTAGTATCACCTTCGGTAAAGAGCGAGAATGTCTGGTTGGGACAAATGCTGTCATCTGCCACCAAACCACAGCCGGTTACAATCGTCTTGCCCTGGACGGTGATACTACATAACCCGTCCACATTACAATCTAGACTCCTATTTGCGATAATTCCGCTAAATGTCTTCACTTGTTGTGCCTGCCATAGCCGGATTACGATAACTACCACGACGCACAGTATCGCTATTGCCGCAGCCGCGAATCCAATCCGTCGTTTGGTTACGCGTTTCACCTGTTAGCCTTTGTGACTATTATTCGGGGTTTTGTAATTCTCTTTGTCGAGATACCAGTGTTGGTCGCTGTTTTTCAGGTCTTCACGAATGTCTTCGTGCTCTTTGTCGAGCACTTCGATGAGGCGTTTTACGAGCCGTTCGGGGTTGTCGTCATAAATTACGAGGTGGCCTTGCGCCGGATCGAGGATGCGCACCAGCTCTGGGATAATATCCGCCGTGCCGCCCGAGCCGATCAACACGCCACATGGTTTGTGCGCTTCAAGCGCCGAAGTAAACTCGTGCAGGCTTCCAAAACGCCCACCGATGGTAATGACCGCGTCGCTCGACTGCACCAGGTACAAGTCACGGCCGACATAGTTCAGCCCGGTAAAGTTAATGAAATCGAACACATCGTGCGGCAATCGGTATTTACGCAAGTGTTCGCGCAGCGATACCGCCGGCGAAAAGCCGATACTCGTACCGCCGGCTTTTTTAGCGCCTCGGGCCGCAAAGTACGGCAAGCCCACGGTCGCTCCAGTAGTCAGCACATTGCCGGTTTTAGCGATCGCCTCGCCCACTTGCTCGGCCAGCTTGGACGAACTCGTCACCGTGTGACCGGCAGCGGCACCCGACACACAGATCGAGTAGCTCAGCGGACGTTTTTGCGATTCGTTTGGTGTCATATGGTTTCCTTCTTCTTATAGCAGTGCCTGTTCGCCAACCAGGTCTTGAGCGAGTTGTTGTTGAATGGCCTGTCCCAGGTTCTCTTGGTTCAGGTAGCGCATCATGAGTTCGTGCCAGATGTTTTCGCGAACGAAATGGATGATCCGATCTGCAAAACCTAAATTGTTGCAGTGGCCCAGCGCCACATCGAGAACATTGAGCGACACCGGGTCGCCTTCGTACAAAAAGCTGAGCGCCGCAGTGCCTTCCCAGAAACCAAGCGCCGGCTTGAGATCCTTGAGGAGCGTTTCGGCATCGAACCACGCCAGGTCCTCGGATTGCACATGTGGTTCAAAGATATCCGGGTGATACGCCCCTGTGTGCCGGGCGTAAAAGCGCTGAATCAGCCGCCATGGCACCGGTTGGCCGGCCAGCTCGGCTGAAGTAATGGGCTCTTGCTCAACTGCCTTTTTTACAATCTCGCCAAACTTTGGCTTAACCTGCTGCAGCTTGGTAAACGAGCTGTGCGACCGAATCGTATTCATGTCATTGAACACCAACAAAAATGTGGTGATAGCGAGCCCGGGCATCGCCGTCTCATGAGGCAGGAGCACGATCACACCCAATTCTTTCAAACACACGATGTTGTGCTTTGCCTCGTTCACGAAAGCTTGGGCGATTTTTTCCCACTTTTTGGATTTCGGGTACATGACCGTCATTTTGCGCGCTTCGAAGTCACTGGGGCTGAGCTGCGTGTACTGCTCGTAAAAGTTTTGCCGCCACAGATTACCTTCGGTCATGCCGGCTACGGTATAAATGTACGCCACCGGTTCGTGCTTGAGCATCGAATCGACCGAACGGTAGCCGAGTTGTTTCATGGCTTTTTTGGGCGGCACCTTTTTGAGCAACCGTTTCGCAACGCTCATTTTAAGCGCAAAGCAGCCTTTGGAAATCTCGTGCTTCTCTAAAAATTGTTGCAAGCGCGTCAGTACGGCTGCCGGGGTGGCGTCGACTGCAAGCCCTAACACACCGCGTAAATGTGTCTCGTCCTGGCGTAAACGCTCCTGGAGCGCCTGGTACAATTCCGGACCCGTGGTATCGTGTGGATCTAAACCGAGCTGGCGCATTTTGTACTGCGTGCTGCGCATGATTTCGGTGCTGAGCCGGATGTCCATACTTTGATGGCCACTGGCACGCTCCAAATCCTGCACCGCCATTCCAAAAGACGGTTCGTTTGCCCCCAAAGTCTGCGACAAAAAGCGTGTCATACTTACCTCCAGATTACCATAAGCGCTTGGCTACGGTAAAGCTTAGAAACGAGATGGTTTGTACCATTCCGGAGCTTTGCGTAAGTACGCTTCGAGTTCGTTCTCTTTGAGTAAGCCGGCCTGCGCGCCGGTTTTCTGCACGACACTCATCGAGTTGATGGGTGCCCATTGCAGCGCGCCTTCGATGGTGTTGCCCTTAATGAGCGCCGCTACCAGTGTAGAGGCAAAGGCATCGCCGGCGCCGGTTCGCTCAAACGGCGGCGCCGGATCCGGGTAGGGCGGCATTTTGAAACGGTTCGGGCCGTCGCTGGCATAGGCACCGGCCGGGCCATCGGTTACCACCACGATCTTGGCACCAAGGTCGTGCAATTTGTTGATAAGATCATGTACGTCGTCGTAATTGCCGCCGCCAACTTTTACAGCTTCCTCGCGGTTCAAAATAAGTACTTCGGTGCGCTGGTACAAACGCTTTAAGCGTTCGACGCCCGCTTCCATCTGGAACGTGCCGGGTTGGAACGCCAATTTTACGTCCGGATGCTTCTCGAGCCAGTCGACTACCTGGTCGTGGTATTCGAGCGCATTTTGGCTGATCGAACTAAAGTAGACCCATTTCGGAATCTCGGTCGGGCGAAGATCAGGCCAGTGGTAATCGTATTCTTCGTGCTTGATCAGTAAGGTGCGCTCATCTTTGTACCAAAGGCCGAAGTGATAATTGCTGGCGTTATGCGGATTGATGCGCACAAAACGTGTATCGACCTTGTTCTTACCGAGTGCCGTGATCATGTCACGGCCATATTGGTCGCCGCCAACGTTCGTCACAAAACCGGCATGGAGCCCGAGTCGCGCAAACGAAACCGCCGCATTACTAGCGTTGCCCACCGCCACCACGACTTCACGGTGGTCGAACGGCAGTTTGGTGCCAAATTCCATGGCCAGGATCTTGCGGCCATGCTCATCGACATATGTCATCGCTTGATCATCTAGCAACTTGATAAAATCATCGGTCACGATGTCGCCTATGCTGAGTACGTCGAATTGCTGGCTCATCCCACTCTTTCTTGTTCTTATGTTTACCGTTATTGTGCCACAGAATTCCCACGCAATGCAACACGTTTACGCTTGCAATTTTGCCTGTTAAATCGCATTATTAAAGTTATGTCAATTGACAAACAAGCCCGCCGCGAGACAATTACCCATTTTAAAACCACGCAAGATCGCGATGATTTTATTTCCCTTATGCCCGCATCACAGGAGCATAGTCATCTTGCATACGATTCTGAAGCCGCCCATCAGTATGTCAATAAGCGTCTTAAGCCATTACGGTTCGCCAGTATCGCCCGGCTGATGGGCGTCATGTTCCGCAATATATTCGATCTGGACGGACATACAATTGCCCACCTCGGTGACATAACCGAAGTTAACGCCGACAAGCGCTGGCAGGCATTGCTCACTAACACAAAACTACTGCTTACTTCCGCTGCGCGGGATATTGAATATGATCCGGCATTCCTCGATAACGAAAAACTCAATGACCTCAAGACGGAATTGACACCCGGCCATATTTCTACCGCCACCCAACTAAGTACAGGCGGCGATACTTATGCCAACGCGGCAATATTTTTCCTTCGTAATGTCCAGCCACTGGCGCGTGCTCATGGTGCTGCAGATGCGTACAACCCAGGTGTTCATGAGCCGCTTGCCCGTAATAGTTTCGGTATCCCTTGGAGTCTAGCTATGCGAAATATAAACCAGCTCGTTGCCACCGAGTACGAAATGGCCGCTGGATCGTATCAACTTATTTCGGACGCGGCCGCACTATGGCGCCCCAGTGATGTGCGTTTAGTGGGCGAAGGTGATGCAGCGTCATTTGTACTCGCTAATGCGCGAAACCCTATAATTTCACCGGGCACCATGATCGGTAAAGTAGTAATAGAAGAGCCAACACCGATGCAAGACATACCCGACCATCTCGAGGCGCCAACGATCGGCTGCCCAATCACGCTCCTCAAAGATCGTTTTGAGCAACTGTGGGGCGCACAGGTCGAGGCTGCTGCGCCATTATGGGCGCGCGACCGCGCACCCTATAAAACGGTGTAGCCTTCTTACGGCTGCGCTTTGCCCGCCGAATTAAACGTCTCGAGCTTACTTTCTACCACTTCGCGAACGGCGTCTATGACTTTTTCTTTAATGAGTTTGGCCACGGAGTATTCATTCGGGTTTTCGGCCAGTACTTGCTCGAGCGTTTTGCGGTATGCATAGCGCATGTCGGAGTTAATGTTCACTTTGGTGACGCCGATGCGTACGGCATCAACAAAATAATGGCCGGGCGTGTCGCTGCCGCCATGCAAACTGATGTTGCAATCGATGGTATCGCGAATGCGTTGCAGCAATTCCAAATCTAGCACTTTAGGTACCGGGTATTTGCCATGCAGATTGCCAATTGCCGCCGCAAATGTGTCGATGCCGGTAGCTTCTACAAAGTGCCGCGCACCCTCGGGCGTGCTAAAGGTTTTCTTAATTTCTTCATAATCGATATCTTCGGTGTGTAAGTTACTACTGCCGGCGAAATAGTGCGGTTCGGCTTCTACGATCGCTCCGCTCACTTTGTCGGCATAATCAACGACTTCGTGTGTCGCCGCAATGATTTGCTCGTCGGTAGCATTGTGGTCGGCCTGGCTAATATCGATGTGAATAAACTCGAACCCGGCGTCAATGCCCTTCTTAGCGGCCTCAACCGAAGGCGAATGATCGAGGTTTATATAAATTTCAACATTGTATTCGCGCTTGAAGTTATCCACCATGTCGCGGACGTTATCGAGGCCAATGTCGTCAACTTCGCCCTGGCTTACCTCAACAAGTACCGGTGCGTTTTTGTTGCGGGCCGCTTGCACGACCGCTTTGAGCGTGGCTTCATCATCGAGATTAAATGCACCGAAAGCAAAGTGCTCGGCCCGAGCTTGTGCCATTCGCTGGCGCGCCCGCTTACAATTGTCACGTATTTCTTGGAGTGTTAATGGCATAATTATGAGTATAAATGGTCGCCTCGCATGTCGCAACAAACTTATGCTTGCAATCTAAAAAAACAGTTATATAATGAAATTCAATAGGAGTTACACATAACATGAGTAAGCACGAGGCCGTCCCTGAAGATGTCGATAGGGCGCGCCAAAGTATTGAGGCTCTTGCAGCCGAGAATGACATTGAGAATTTACAGGAATACCTGGCGGAGACCGGATCACACATTGCAGCAAGTACGTATGTAGGTCTCGTTCGTAGCAATCTGGAGTTACAGCGTCAAATTGACCAAAGCGAGGGTGATGGCAAGCGTCATCGTATCCGAAAAGCAGCCGGCGCATTAGGCCTGGTTACAGCCGGCTTCGTCAGTGCGTTTGCGTATGCACACGAATCGGTTGATTCACATATGGATACGATTCTCGCTGGCCGCGACGCCTTAACTGAGAAGATTCCACCGGAAGCTGCCGTATATATCCCCGGCGCTGTAGCGCGAAGCTTAATAGAGCATCCTGAACTTAAAGAACTACCGGTAGTTCCTACCGCCGCATGGTGCGAGCCGAATCCTGTCATCGGTCAGCCAGGTACCTTGCATTATGACGTAGTTATCAATCCACGAGCCGGCGCTGGCATCCCTGATCCAACACTAAACAGCGAATACTGCGAACCAAGTTCGGCAATTACGCAGCCGACCGGCTTTGCCGAAAAATTCGATCTTGCACCCTACACTTTTGGGAAATAATTTACGCAGTTTTGCGTTCCAGCACCTGATGCGCCGCCATCGCCACATGCGTTGCGGTGAGGCCGAAGTGCTCAAGCAGTTCAGCCGGCTCACCGGATTCGCCGAACCGGTCTTGCATGCCCACGCGCTTGAGCGGCGCCGGATATTGCTCACCCAATAATTCAGCCACCGCCCCGCCAAGGCCGCCGGCAATCTGTGCTTCTTCTACCGTGACCACGGCGTTGGTTTTGCGTACGCTAGCAAGTATCGTATCTGCATCGAGTGGTTTGATCGTCGGGCAGTGGATAACTTCTACTGACACGCCTTCTTTGGCGAGCATGTCGGCCGCGACTAACGCCTGGTAGGTCATCGCGCCCGTGGCAATTATAGTTACGTCGCTACCCGGTGCATATACATATGCCTTACCGATGGCAAACGGCGTTTTTTCGGTAGTGAACACCGGTGTGGCTTCGCGTGCCAGGCGCACATAGTTGGGCCGGGCGTCTTTGGCCATAGCCAACGTGGCGCGCTCCGCCTCAAGGCTGTCGCCCGGCGCAATTACCACCATGTTTGGCAGGCTGCGCATCAGCGCGATGTCTTCAAGCATCTGGTGGGTGGCGCCATCGGGCCCTACCGAAACACCAGCGTGCGAACCGACGATTTTTACCGGCCGGTCATTTAAGCAGATCGTCGTGCGGATCTGTTCCCAATCACGACCCGGACAAAACGCCGCATAGCTCGACACAAAAGGCACCTTGCCCATGGCCGCCAGCCCCGAACCCACGGTTACCAGGTTTTGCTCGGCAATACCGATCTCTATGTACCGCTCTGGAAAGGTTTTGGCAAAATCACCCATTTTGGTGCTATCGGTGAGATCGGCGCAAGCCGCTACGACATTGTCGTCCTGCTGTGCCGCCTGTACCAAGCCACGCCCGAAGCCGGCACGGATCGGTTCCAGCTTGATGTCATCATCGCGCAGATTAGGTATCAAATGCATATCACTCATGCTCGCTCCTGATCCGTCCCTGTAGGGTGCGCAGTTCGTGCAGTGCTTCTTTGGCGACATTTTTTACGTCGGGCCCTGCCGGCGTTTTCACGAAATATCCATGCCAGTGGTAGTCGTATTCCATAAAATCGACACCTTTGCCTGGCACCGTGTGGGCGATAATTACCACCGGTCGTTCCACGATCGCTTTGGCCATGTTGCAGGCATCGATGACGGCTTCGATGTCGTTGCCGTCGATCTCAAGCACATGCCAGCCAAAACTTTCCCACTTGCCGCGCAGGTCTTCGAGCGGCATTATCGTTTCGGTCGGGCCGTCAATCTGGATGTTGTTGCGGTCAATTATTGCAATCAAATTAGTGAGCTTGTATTTGCCGACAAACATCGCGGCTTCCCAGATATTGCCTTCGTCCAGTTCGCCGTCGCCCATCGTCACGTACACCCAGCGATGCGTCGCCTTGTCCATACGGAGCGCCATTGCCATGCCGGCTGCTTGGCTCAACCCGCTGCCTAAGGGGCCACTCGTTGTCTCGAGCCCTGGCAATTTGGTACGTTCCGGGTGTCCTTGCAATCGGCTGCCGAGTTTCCGCAAAGTCTTGAGTTCTTCAATCGGAAAATATCCGGCATGCGCCATGGCCGCATAGCGCACCGGCACCGTGTGGCCATTGCTCTGAATAAGGATGTCGCGCTCATCCCAATCCGGATTCTTGGGGTCGTGTTTCATTATATCGAAATACAGCGCCGTAAAAATATCCGCTTGCCCGAGTGGACCGGCGGAGTGGCCGCTACCGGCTGCAACCAACATCTTGATGATGTCTTCGCGAATCTCGTTCGCCTTAATTTCGAGTTCTTCGAGTGTGTACGTTTTCATTCCACTAATGATTATAGCAGTTCTGGCTCTAGCGGCTAGTTGACTTTTGGGTTAATTCATTTTAGAATGCTGTCCTATGTATACCCAAGCTGGTTTCGGCCTTAACGCACCGATCGGTGTTGAAGTCGCACAAGCACAACTTGAGCGCTGTGCTGAGGTTGCCGATGAAACGCATGCCGTTGAGCTTGCCGTAATCGAGTACCCCGTAACCCGGGTTATAAGCCTCACGACCTATGATAATCCGGAAGCTAACTGCGGTGTTCAACAGGACTTTAATGCACACACAAGTGGAGTTATGTACCACTTTAGGCGCTTTGTGGATGCACCCGCAGGAACGCCGCAACACGAAATCAACTACCCCCGAGCCATCTCAAGCGACACTTTTCGCAGCCTCGGTAAGTTTATCAGCAGTTTCGAAAATTTCCTGCTCACCGCCATCCATGTTGGGGCCGAACCGTTATATCGGCCCGAAACTGCGGTTGGCGCCATACCGCTGCCCGATATTAGTATCGTTGGAGCATTCAACCCCCGGCAGCGCGATGCAGTCACACCATTCCTAGAAGCTACCAATGCCACGCCAAACAAAAACCATTTCATGGGCAAAAAAGTTTACGACATCCAGTTGGAAATCGGCGAAAGCACACAGGTGGTGCATTTCCGGCCTTTCCCGCTCAGTTATCGCGGTAACTAGTACTTACACCTTATGATCTAATATAGCCCGCAGCCGCTGGTACGCCGCCTCTTGGTCGTCGGCGTGGTGGATGTAACCACCGACGTTCAAGACTTCGATGCCGCCGTCGGCCAGCACTTTGGCGTTTTCATCATTGACGCCGCCGTCCCAGCCGATTTCGACTTGCGGTTTCATTTCTTTCAATATTTTTACTTTTTCTAGCAGGCTGAGGTCGGCTTTGCCGCCGTATCGCCCGAGCGATCCCGAGAAAATCAGTACGTGGTCAATATCACGGATGGCTTGCTTGAGAATTTCCGGCCGCGTACCGGGCAGGAGCGCCACACCTGTCTGCACGCCGCGTTCATGGGCACGCTTTGCGAATGCTTCAAAATCGCCGTCAGCCTCGGCATGTACGATAATCATCTGTGGCTGGAGGGCCAGCATCGCCCGCAAATGGTTGAACGGCCGCTTGTGCATGACATGCAAATCCGCCCGCACACCGCCCGGCCACCAAATTTGGTCGATCGGTATGGTTTTAGTCGGCGCGAACATACCGTCAGACAAATCAATGTGCAAGCGTACCGCAAATTTCGAGGCGATTTCCATTTGCACACGGAAATCGTGAGCGTCGCTAGCCAAGATCGCAGGACAGACAGTAGGTTTCATCCTACTTATCATACCGGTTGTGGTTAAAAATTTGGAGTCTAAAATGAAAATCGCGCGTGATTTTACGTTATGACCAGCCGGAAGCTATATACGGCCGTCGGATGGGAGCTCGCCGCTTTTAATTTTTTCTGCTGTTTCCAAAATTTTTTGGAGCGTCGGATGCTCTGCCAAGTTCTGCATCGCGTGGAGACGATCGCTTGGTTCGCCGTGGATTGTCTCCTCGGTCAATTGTTCGGCGCCAGCAACCACCATGCGTCCGAGTGCGCCTAAAGTAGCTTCGTCTGGTATGCCAGGGGTTTGTTCGGGTTGTCCCGCGCCCTCGCCGGTGTTATCGCTCATCTTTAATCCCTTTTAACTATATCTGCGGCGACGCGCTGGAATGCGTCAAAAATGGCTACATGCAAATCGCCACCGGCTTGGACCGCTTCGGGGTATCGTTCCTCTGCATATGAAAACAGCGCGTAATGTGCCATGAGGGCAACGCGCGTATCAACCGGTGGTTCGCCCCGAATCAGCGCCTCGTTAGCCTTTTGAGTTTGCTGCGCGGCATGAAGGGCGCTTTGAAACAACATACTATTTAGGCGGTCATAGGTAACCTGCCGCTCAAGTGTCGCTTTAACATGATCGGTAGTGACAGGTAATATGCCTCGAGCCACGGGACTGTTATCGATAGCACCATATGCTTCGGTAAATTGCGCCGCAACCCACGCGTAATCGGGAGGCGGTGGTACGTCGGCGGAAAGAATTTCACTCATGCGACGAGTATACCACGTTTAATTGTTAGCCAACTCATCGAGCTGTTGGATGCGCCGCTTAAAGCGACTCGCACCGGCAAAGGGTGTCGCGAGCCACGCGTTAACCACCGTTTCGGCAGCATCCGTTTTGAGCAAACGCGCCGGCAAGCACAGTACATTGCTGTCATCGTCGTTACGAGCCATGCGCGCCTCGGCTACATCCCACACCAAACTGGCGCGAATACCGGTAAAACGGTTAGCCGCCATGCACATACCTTGGCCGCTCCCACAAATAAGGATAGCCCGCGCATCTTCCGAACCATCAGCCAGGAGCGCGGTTACTGCTTGTTTTGCAAACAGCGGGAAGTCGTCGTCAGGCTGCAATGACTGGTCGCCTACATCAACTACCTCATGGCCCGATTTCTCAAGCATGGTGATGAGGTCTTGTTTGAGCGCGAACCCATTGTGGTCGGCACCGAGATAAATTTTCATGGATAGCTCGCCTATTGGTGATCGTGTTGTTCTGACTTGTGGAGCAAACGTCCGGCATCGGCGCTTACCTCAACCAGGCGGTTACTGTAGCCCCATTCGTTGTCATACCATGCAGCAACTTTTACCATGTTGCCACCGACGACGGCGGTAATTTTGAGGTCGACGATCGCGGAATGGCTGTTACCGATGAAGTCGCTGCTCACCAGTTCTTCTTCGGTCACGCCCAAGATACCTTGGTAATACGGTTCGGCCGCGGCTTTTTTGAAAGCTTCGTTCACTTCGTCTACCGACACGTTGCGTTTGGTAAGAATAACGAAGTCGGCAAGTGATACCACCGGCGTTGGAACCCGTACTTCAAAACCCCCGAACATGCCCTGTAGCGCTGGCAGTGCCTTGGCGGCAGCGATCGACGCACCCGTAGTGGTTGGCACGATGTTCTGCGCGCCGGCGCGGTCTTCGCGAAAGTTTTTGCCCGGGCCGTCTTGCAAATGCTGGCTGGCCGTGTAGCTGTGAATGGTGGTCATCATCATTTTTTCGACGCCGAACACGCTTTCCATGACTGCTGCAACAGGGGTGATGCAGTTTGTGGTACATGAGGCGTTGCTAATGACGTCACCGGCGTTTTCGAGCTTGTCTTCGTTGACGCCGAGCACGATGGTTTCGGCGGTGTTGGCGCTATCGCCTTTGGCGGGCGCCGAAATGATAACCTTTTTTGCGCCGGCAGTGATGTGCGCGCGCGCCTTGTCGGGCTCCACGAAAAAGCCGGTCGACTCAATAACAACATCGATGTTCAAATCTTTCCAGGGCAAAGCGGCCGGGTCTTTTTCGGCAAACACTTTGATCTTTTGGTCGCCTACGATCAAACCCTCGTCATCGAACTTTACTTCGTTGCCATAGGTGCCGTAATTGCTATCGTGCTTGAGTAAATAAGCAAGTGTTTTGTTGTCCGTAAGGTCGTTGATGGCCACAATTTCGATATCGTTGCGGTCAAAAGCAATCTTAAAGGCGTTTCGGCCTATTCGCCCAAACCCATTAATCGCCAGCCGTGTTTTCATGTACTCCCCCTCGAATACTCGCTTATGCTTTCCACTATTGTACGGGGTGTCACGGGAGGATGCAAGCGTAAAACGCGTGGGGGCTATACTCGGCAACTTGATTGGTGTGTCGTGCTCAAACACTGCGGATGGAATACCGCAAACTGCGCGCGATCACACCAATCAAGTTGCCGGCAATATACCCGAAAGTAGCCGAGCACGTACAAAGATGCCAAAGCGCTAAAAAGAATAACTTTGGTAAAAAGTCTAAATTACTGCGCGCGGTTGTTCCAGCGCTCGATCGATTCTTCGATCACCTTCTTGGCTTCTTCGATATCGCCCCAGCCCATAACGTTCGTAGTGCCGGGCTTCTTGAGGTCTTTGTAGTGCGTGAAGTGGTGGCTGATTTTTTCTTTCCAGCGCTCACCAAGATCTTCGAGCGAATTAATGCTATCGCCGGTGTTGCGGTCATCGGCAGGCACGACGACAATCTTGTGGTCCATCTCGCCGCCGTCTTCAAATTTGAGCACGCCAATCACTTTGGCCTCCAACCAAACACCGGTTGGGATCGGCTCGTCGCACACAATCAAGGTGTCGAGTTCGTCGCCATCGTCGTCCAAAGTCTGCGGAATGAAACCGTAGTTGACCGGCTTCGCGAAAATTGCCGGTTCCACGCGGTCGAGCATAAAGGCGGCGCGCTTCCGGTCCCACTCAACTTTGAGCATCGAGCCCTGCGGAATCTCAACAACGGTGTTAACGCTGCCGTTCTGCCAATCGCCAACGGTAAGTACTAGATTAAAATCAGCCATAACTAAACTCCTTCTGTAACAAATGACTCGTTTTCTTCGGCTTTATTGTACACTTTAAGAAGTATTATGACAAAGATTATCGGGCATCGCGGCGCTCGTGGGCTTGCCGCCGAAAACACTATAGCGGCCATCGACGCCGCACTTGCTTTAGGTGTGGATGGGATCGAGATTGATGTGCGTGTCACCAAAGACAACGTGCCTGTTTTGATTCACGATCCTGCGCTCGTGTTGCCAAATGGCGAGCGGCTTGTCGTGGCCGAAACCGACCTTACAACCCTGGTACATGCAAAGCCCGACCTCACTACTTTAGCGTCAGCCATACGGCATATCGACCAAAAAACACCGCTGATGGTGGAGGTAAAACCGCACGTCGCCATCGAGCCGGTGGTCGCCGTACTGCGCTCATTTTTGGATAAGGGCTGGCGAACTGAGTGTTTCGTCTTGGGTTCTAAACGGCAAGCCGACTTACGTGGCTTGCATGCCGCACTACCCGAGCTCGCCACCACCGTAATCGAGGCCTGGTCCGGCCTCCGCGCAACCTGGCGGGCGCGCCAATTACACACCAAGCGCATCACCATGAACCACAAGTTTTTATGGTCGGGATTCCTTGTAAGCATGCGCCGGCGTGGCTATACTTTGTATGTCTACACCCTCAATAATCCGCAGAGAGCGAAGCGCTGGGAGCAATACGGACTCGGCGGCGTCATCACCGACCGCCCCGACCTTTTTCTCGCCGTCAAAACCAAGGAACCGTCATGAAAGCTATTTTTGAACGCAAAGAACTACTCGCCCGAAACGTTTACGCATTTTGGTTCAAACCCGAAAAGCCGGTGCGGTATGTGGCCGGGCAATTTACCGAAATGCATCTGCCCCACGACAACCCCGATGACCGCGGTCAAAAGCGCTGGTTCACGCTCTCGTCCTCGCCCACCGATAAGCTCATCAGCATCACCACTCGGTTTGCCGATGGCCGCAGCAGCACGTTCAAAAAGCAACTGCGCGCGCTCAAACCGGGCACCGAGCTCAACCTCGCCGACCCTATGGGCGACTTTGTGCTGCCCAAAGACGCTCGTATTCCCCTTGTTTTCGTGGCAGGCGGCATGGGCATTACGCCGATCCATAGCATCCTCAAATACCTGCACGACACCGGTGAGAAACGCCAGATCCAACTTATCTACATCGCCGAACACCTCGACCAAATGCCGTACCACGATCTGTACCTGAACTACGATGTCGACTACGTGCCGATTCCGAAACATGCGCCATCATCATGGAAAGGCCGTACCGGCGCAGTGACAGTAACCGACATCCTCGAGCTGGCCGGTAACAAAGATGAGAAGTTATTTTACGTGTCCGGCCCCGAGCCTTTGGCGGAAGCATTTACCAAAGAGTTGGAACAACGCGGCGTCGATAAACACCGCGTGGTTACGGATTATTTTCCAGGGTACAAGAGTTTTTAGATTGTCTTTTAGATTATTGCTGGTTGGTGCTGGTACGGCGTCCAGTGCCTGCGTCGTTTCTGTGCCACACCCACTTGTCGATACCCAGTCCTAGTCGTCTTCGCCCGGCGCTTGCTCGTGCTGCATCGTGTCGGTTGCCACACTACCGACTTCCTCGCCTTCAGCGGCGGCAGGCATGCCTTCAAGATATTCGCGCATCAATAGTGCGGCGGTGGCGCCTTCACCGGTGGCGCTGGCGATTTGCATGGTCGCACCGCTACGGATATCACCGGCGGCAAACACGCCCGACATGTTGGTCTGTAAGTGTTGGTCGGTTTTTACAAAGCCGATTTCGTCGAGCTCAATGCCTGAGGTATGCAAAAATTCGCTGTTTGGTTTGAGCCCCACGAACACAAATACGCCGTCGGTCGGAAATTCCACTTGTTTGCCCGTGATCTTGTCGGTCCCGAGTACTTTGGCGACTTTCTTTTCGTCGTCAGCAACGATTTCGTCGGTGGTCGTATTGAAATGCACGGTGATTTTATCGGTGTGCTTTTGTAATTCGCGCTGCAATACATCCGATGCGCGGAACTTTTCGCCGCGCACCAAAAGGTCGATATGCGAGGCAAACCGCGTCAAAAAGATAGCCTCTTGCACTGCTGAGTTGCCGCCACCAACCACGACCAATCGTTTGTCGCGGTAATATGCGCCGTCGCAGGTCGCGCAGTAGTGTACGCCACGGCCGTAATATTCTTTTTCGCCCGGTACGCCGATCTTTTTGTAATCGCTGCCAGTCGCGATGAGCACCGCGCGTGCCAGCATGTCGCCGCTGGTCGTCTCGAGTCGCTTATACGTGCCTTCATCGGTGATTTTCGTGACTTCGCCAAGCTCTATGACCGCACCAAAGCGTTCAGCCTGCTTGCGCAAGCCTTCCGCCAAATCGAGCCCTGCCAAGCCTTCCGGAAAGCCCGGATAGTTATCAACCCAATCAGTGATCGCCGCGAGACCTCCGGGAACCGCGCGCTCAAAAAGCACCGTTTCAATATCTTCGCGCGTGGTATAAATTGCTGCACTCAAGGCCGCGGGGCCGGCGCCAATCATTATTACATCATGGATGTTATCTGTATTTTCTGCCATATTGCTATCCTATCATGTTGTGGCGCCTGCTGTAGTGATCGCGGTTAGGCGACAGCCGGGGCAAGTTTCGCCAAATTAAAGCCGACGACCACTTCACGTTTGTCGTCCTCTTTGGTAATGACGGTTACCGGAACCGTAAATGCACCCGAAATTTCGATGGCCTCGGCTTGTCGCTCGGGGTTTTCGTCGAGGTTTACCACATCGTAGCTGAAGCCTTTGGACGATAAATATTTTTTAACCATAGGACAATATGCACATGTTGTCCGCGTAAAAATAGTAATATTTTTGACCATAACTTCACCCTCTTATTGTTTTTAAGCTTATGCCTATTTATTATATGTGGCGTGCCGACGTTATGCAAGCGCGCTATATATTGTGTTTTTTACGCTATTTATGGCCAATTGACTTCAGGGTGACGTCAAAGACAAGATCAGCGTTCGCGGGAATATTTGAGCCTTGCGGCGGCGTCGCGCCGTACGCTTTTGCGGCCGGGATCAGCAAGCGGCGCGTGCCACCGACTTTCATGCCGGGGATGCCTTCGGTCCAGCCGGGGATCACTTGATCCAAGGCAAAGGTAGCCGGTTGGCCGGTATCGAGTGAGCTTTGGAAAATTTTGCCGGTTGCCGCGACTGCGCCGGTGTAGTCAACGGTCACGGTGTCACCGGCTTTTACTTCTGGGCCAGTGCCCGGCGTGGTATCGGTAGTCTGTAGTTCAGTAATCGAAGCTACCGGAGTAAAGTTTTGTAGCTGCGTACCTGCCAATTTAGGCTTGTTAGTATTCTCGGTCTGGCTATTATTGTTTTTGTTGTGACCGTCCTGGATCATCTGCCAAACGACTACAAAACTAAGCCCTAATGATGTCGTCAAAAAGACGATCGCGCCAACCAGCGCTATTACGCGTTCCCGTGTTCGTGCCATTATCTTGCTCCTCTGTTATGAATTTCGTGGTGATACTTATCCGGATCAATCATCTCCGGTTGGTCTGGAAAACCGTTTTTCAGCGCATCGATAAGGGTGTACTTGAGCGCTTCAGACCGGAAGTTTACCTTTGGCAGCATACTAAACGGCAGCCACATCGGCTGGTGCAGGTTTTGGCCGAGTTGGTTGAGCCCATGCTCTTCGGAATGCGGCGCCAACTGCGGCTCACCGCCGGCGTACTCACATAAGAAAATATATTGCGTGCCGTACGGATGGCCCGCCTCTTCGGTATATACATGACGCGCCGACAGCACCCGGAGCATCGCTTCTTCCTCGACCTCCCGGACCAACGACTGTTCGGGGGTTTCGCCATGCTCAATACCACCCCCGACGAGGGTGTAATACTCTTGTCCGAATTTGATGCGCTTCATGACTAACAGGTCATCGCCACGCGTGATAATCGCTCGCACCGCTTGTCTCATATGCTTGTATTATACGGTAAAATCGGCTGCTGGCTAGCCGGCAATTTCGTATTCTTTCAGTTTCTTCTGATCTTTGGCGGTGTGCCCCTGTTGGAGCGCCAAAAGCTGTGCATAAATACCATCTGACTTGCTGAGCTCCACCGGTGTGCCGACTTCGTCAATACGGCCATTTTTAAGTGTAATGATCTGGTCAACATTCTGGATAGTACTGAGGCGGTGCGCAATAATAAGCGTCGTGCGCCCCTTCATAAGGCGTTCGAGCGCTTCTTGCACCATACGCTCACTCTTGCTGTCGAGGCTGCTCGTGGCTTCATCCAGGATTAGTATCGGCGCGTCTTTGAGCAACGCCCGCGCGATGGCAATACGCTGCTTTTGCCCGCCGCTCAGTTTGAGTCCACGTTCACCAATCTCTGTGTCGTACCCCTTTTCGAGCTTACTGACAAATTCGTGGGCATTTGCCGCTTTGGCAGCCTCTTGTATTTGTTCAGGTGAAGCCTGGGGGTTCCCATATGAGATATTTTCGCGGATCGTGCCGCTGAACAACGCCGGCTCCTGGAATACGACGCCGATCGAACCGCGCAAGCTCGACTGGGTTACGTCGTTAACGTTTTGGCCATCAATATAAATACCGCCGCTAGTGACTTCGTACAAACGCAACACCAGGTTGGTGAGCGTGGTTTTGCCCTCGCCACTTTCGCCCACTAGAGCGACTTTGGTATCAGGCTTGATGGTGACGGTTACGTCGTGCAGCACCGTTTTGTCGCGCTCATACCCGAAATCCACATGGTCGAATACGATTTCCGCCTTGCTGATGTCGAGCGCTTTAGCGTCAGCACGATCAATAATGTCCGGCTGCTCATCCATGACCTCGAAAAAGTCTTTGCTGTTAGCAATAGCGCGCTGCGTGTTGTCGACCAAGAAGCTGATACTAAAGATTGGGATGCGAATTAACAGGGCGTACTGGATGAGCAGCACCATAGTACTAATCGAGAATCGGCCATGGGCGGTCTCGATAAAGATAAAACTGAACACCGCCAGAAAAATCACATTCAGCACAAGGCGTCGCAGAACATCGCGGTTGTGCCAAAACTTACTTTGCGGCCGCGTGGTATCGACCACCGTGTCAAAACGATGCTTAAAAAATGACAGCTCCCGTTTTTCCTGCAAGAAGCTTTTCACCACACGGATCTGGCCAATCGACTCTGCAAACCGCCCGCTGGCGATATCTTGCTCTTCGTTGATTTTGTGCTGGTATTCCTGCCATTTACCACTGGTTTTGCCGGTAAGAAAAATAAAAATCGGGTACAGGGTAAACAGCATGAGGGCTACTTCCCAGCTGTAGTACGCGATGATCGCCAGCGAAAATACCGTGCTAAAAATAAACTGCAGGAAGTTGTTACTGAACACTTGCATGAATCCGCTGATCTGCGAAATACCGCGACCCATGCGGTTAATGATTTTGCCGCTTAATTGTGTATCGAAGTAGTGTTGCGGCAGACTTAGGATGTGTTCGTAGTAGCGCAAGCTCATAAACCGCTGCAATTTGGCCGATAATAAATCACCGATATAGCCGCCAATATTTGCAAACAGCGTACCGCCGACATCGGTCAAAAAGATCATAACGGCCAAGAATGCCACCAGTTTTATGCTGGCAGCATCGCCCCTAACTAGCTTAGTGACTTCGTCGATGGCCGGCTTGGTTAACAGCGGCTGCATCTGGCTCATGGCCGCTACCAAAATCGAAAAAGCAGCAACGCCAGCATAATAGCGCCATAAATTTTTGGTAAAGCGAAAAATCCGCCCGAGCTCTTTCATGCGCACATACTAGCACAAGGTCCGTCCGGTTGTCGCCTTAATTTAGATGATTTATACGCGTTCGGCTTATATGCGCTCGGCACCGAATTTATCTTTGGCCTGCTCCGCGATGCGATCGAGCAATTTGCCGACCTCTTGGTCGGTAAGCGTCCGCTCGTACGAAGCAATGGTAAGGTGCAACGTAACTTGTTTGTATTCGGCGTCGTCTTCGCGCTGATAGATATCGAGAGGCGTCAATGAGCAAAGCGTCGTGTCAGGTTCCTGCCCTTGCAAAGCCGTCCACGCCAAATCAAACACATCCTGATACTGCACGTCGTGTTTTACACGCAGGCAAATATCTTGCGCCAATTGCGGGAACCGTGGCAGCGGCGTGTACGAATTTTGCGCGTACTGCATGAGTACACCATAGCCAATTTCAAACCCTGCGGATTTTTCCGGCAATTTAAGCGCCTTTCGCACGCTTGGTTTGAATTCGCCGATTATACCAAAGCCGGTTTCATCACCTTTGATGGTCACCATTGCCATTCGGTTCGGGTCGAAGGGTACAGCCAAAGGCGCGTCAAAGCCGGCAATCTTTTTGAACTCAAGCGCAATGCCCAACTCGTTTGCAATATTCGTCAAGAACCGTCGGGCTTCATAATACGCAGCGCCCGGTTTGTCGGTTTTACCGGCGGCGTATACAAGCGCCAATTCATCGAGTTCCAGCGGCAAACCGTCTTCGTCCATGGCAGCAAGTTCGTGGGTTTTGCCGAGTTCAAAGAGCGCGAATTCGTTGTAGCCGGCTTTGATATTGGCGTGCACCTTGTCGAGCAAGCTCGGCAGTAACGTCAGGCGGTAATATTGCAGGTCGGGGCTCAAGGCATTACTCAAAGCAAACGCCTCGTCACGTTTTTGGCCGACTTTATCGAGCAAATCACCGTGCACGAAGCTGTAGGTCAGTACCTCATTGGCGCCGGCAGTGCGCAGAATATTCCGCAACCGAGATTTAAAAGTGATGACACGGTTCGGTTCCGCTGGCGTGATGCTTCGCCGTGGCAGCTCAAGCGGTAAATGGTCGAAGCCGTACAAACGACCGATTTCTTCCACGATATCTTCGGGCTGTTCAATATCGGTACGCCAAAATGGCGCTTGTACGGTCAGGTTATCGCCATCAGTTACCACAGTGAATTCTACGTTTTGTAGCAGCGTCGCCATGGCCGGGGCCGACAAATCGAACCCAAGCCGCGTGTTAATAAATGATGCGCTGAGCGTCACCGGCGGATACAGCGAACCGCGTTCCGTCGCTTCAGCCACCTGGTTGTCATCAATCAACCCACCGGCCACTGTACCATCGGCAAAACGAGTGATCTCATCGACGATTTTTGCAAGCACAGCCAGGTTTTGCAGTGGTGACTGGCCCTTGTTGAAGCGCGAAACCGCATCGGTGAACAAGCCGTGCGCCATCGAAGTGCGGCGGATCGAATACATGTCGAAGTTCGCGCACTCAATCACGATGTTTTTGGTATTTTCGTCCACCTCGGTATCGGCGCCGCCCATCACACCGCCGACGCCGATCAACTTATCGGCGGTTGCGATCATGATCGCCTCATCGCGGGGTTCGATTTCTTTGCCGTTCAGCAATGTGATTTTTTCGCCCTTGTTGGGGTGGCGCACCACAATGGTCGCGTGGTCGGCATCGCCATCTTGGGCGCGAAGTTTGTCGTAATCGTAGGCGTGCAGCGGCTGGCCAGTTTCGAGCATGAAGAAGTTGGTGTAATCCACAATGTTGTTGATTGGGCGCATGCCGGCTTTGATCAGTTCCAGTTGGATGAATAAGGGGCTCGGCTTGACGGTCACGTTTTTCATGGTGATAGCGCTGAACCGACGGACGACATCAGGTAATTCGTTCCGTAGTTCCAGCGGCAAATCATCGGCCTCAGCCTCGGGAAATTCCGGATTCATGGTGTACCACGCCGGGCTCTTAAACGGCATGCCCTGAATGCCGGCGATTTCGCGCGCCACACCCAAAAATCCGAAACAGTCCGGCCGGTGTGTGAACATTTTGTTTTCGATGTCCATAATGACGTCGCCGCGCAGATTATACGCGTCGGCGAATGACGTGCCGGGCGCAATTTCTTGGGTGATTTCGAGGATGCCTTCGTGACTGTCGCCGATCGCCAGTTCGCGTGGGCTGGCTAGCATGCCATTGCTTTTTACGCCGCGAAGCTCGCGCGCCTCGAGCACGAACGGATCGTCGCCGCCAAACGTTTCGGGTACGGTCGCCCCAGGTGGCAACCACGCGACGAGCATACCGTCGCGGACGTTCGGTGCGCCACAGACGACTTGAACCAGGTTGTCTTCGTCGCGCTCCAAGCCTTCTGTTTTGCCGCCATCGTCGATGCGGCAAATATGCAACCGGTCGGCGTTCGGATGATCTTCAACAGAGATAATTTTCGCGACCACGACGCCTTCGTACTTCGAGCCAAAATCAATGACTTCCTCGACTGCACCCAGCTGTGCGCCGACTTTTTCCACCAACGCCTGCACGCCGTCAGGCGCAATGTCACCGGCGCAGTCGTAGCGCTCGTTCATTCCTTTGATTGTGTTGATACTGACTTTCATTATTTGCCTGCCTCGATGATTTTCTGCTGGATCTGCGTGAGTTGCTCGTCGCTCATTTTGGGCCCTTCAAAGGTTGCGATGTAGCCCGGATAACTGGGGAAAAAGGCCTGCATTTTAGGCAAACTGCTACGGTCGGCCCCAAAATTGTGCATGGGATAAAGCTTGACGTGCACGTGCGGCACTGCCTCGCCCTCGAACACCACGGCTACGCGTGGCACGTCCAGGCCTTTTTGGAGCAATAGTGCCGTCTTTTTGGCAGCGCTCATGAGCCCGGCGATAGCGTCATCGCTCATATCGAACACATACTCGCCCGGGTTTTGTTTGGGAATCACCACCGTGACACCGGGCGTATTGGCAAACGGCGTCAAAAATGCCATGTAGGTGTCGTCTTCGTACACCACATATGCAGGAATTTCGCGCGCTACAATTTTGTCGAAAATAGTTGGTTCAGCCATTAGAATTGCCTCAAGAAATCAAGTTTACCGCTTTGGAAATTGCGGACGTCTTCGATACCGTATTTCATCATCACCAATCGCTCAATGCCACTGCCCCAGGCAAAGCCGGTGTACACTTCGGGGTCGATGCCAGCCATTTTCAGCACGTTCGGGTGAATCATGCCACAGCCTAACAACTCGATCCAGCCGGTGTAACTGCATATGTTGCAACCCTGTTTTTGGCAAAAAGGACAGCTGAGCGCAAACTCGAAGCTCGGCTCGGTGAACGGAAAGTAAAACGGCTGGGTTTTGACTTCGAGCTCCTGTTTGTAATAATCCTGCAAAAATGTTTTGAGCGTGGCGATAAGATGGCCGGCATGCACGCCCTTGTCAACGTACACACCTTCGAGCTGGTAAAACGTGTGCTCGTGCCGCGCATCGAGGTCTTCGTTACGGAACACGCGACCCGGAATAACCACGGCGATCGGCTCGCCCTTTTCGAGGTTACCACGGTGTTCTTGCAGCACGCGGTTTTGCATGGTACTGGTGTGCGCCGGCGCAATGAACCGCTTGCCGTTTTTGTCGGCTTGGGTGGTCATAAAGGTGTCGTAATCATCACGGGCCGGGTGGTCTTCGGGGAAGTTCAAACTGGTGAACATGTGGTAATCGTCGTCGAGCTCCGGCGATTCGGCCACGACAAAGCCCATGCGACCGAAGCTGTCGAGCACGGTTTCCAGCTCGCGCATGAGCGGGTGTTTCGTGCCGTTTTCGGCGGGCAGTAATTGCGGGCGCTTGTCAGCCGGCACGTTAATATCGAACGGCGCCGTCACATCAATGGGCGGCAAAGCCTCCGCCTGTTCCTGGTGCTTGGCAATCTCGGATTCAAGCACTTGCTTGAGGATGTTGATTTCTTTGCCAAAGGCGCCGCGTTCTTCCGCAGGCAAAGTCGGAATCTCGGCGTACAAGCCGCGCAACTCCGGCGCTTTTAGAATGTCGGTCTTTTTTTCGAGTGTCTTGAGCCGCGCAACCAGCGTCTCGGCAACGTCAGCAATACGGGAGTTCTGATAATCCATATGCTAGGTAGTATACCGCACTGTCCTCTGTTAGAAAACTCATTGTAGCGGACGGGCTTGTTTTTAAATGACAACATAAAGTTAATGCTTAGTTAATAACCGGGGAGCATACTAAAACTCCCGTAATAATAAGGAGTTATATGCGAAAAAATGTAAGTATCCTACGGCGAGCAACCCTTGTGGTCGCTGCTCTGGCGGTTGTAGCCAGCGCGGTCGGTTTCTCGTTCAAAGCACAGGCTGCAGACCCAGCACATCATTATGATTCATTCACACCGGTTTGGGAGGAGGTGAACCGGCAAATCAAGGTTAACCCGGCAAATCCGGCACCGGCTGACGTACTCAGCCAAATTGTGTCGCTCAAAGTTGCTTACCGCGACTTTAGCCGCACCCCGCACGAAGGCATCATCGAAGTCAACCGCGATCGCAAAGATGACGTCATCACCTTCTTTAAGTATGCATATTATTTGAACTTCCCTATTAATGAAGTTGGCGTCTCAAGCGACCCACGCTTTAACTGGGACGACAACAAGCTGATGGCCGCTAATGTGACCTCCGGCTTTAACTACCGCACGATTGCCGGCACCAATACGCCGTCGCAACACGGCATCGGCCGCGCCTTTGATGTCAACCCGCGCCAAAACCCCTACATTACGCTTGATGACCAGGGCAACCCCGTGGTCGCACCGAACGGCGCGCAATGGCTGATCGGCGCACCGGGCACGCTGCACAAAGACCACCCACTCATCCAACTCATGACGTCACGTGGCTGGACCTGGGGTGGCAATTGGACACTGCAAGACCTCGACGGCGCAGTCATTGACTACCAGCACTTACAAAAGCGCGCTACCACAACCACACCTACCACTCAATCTGCTTCAGTAAAGGAGTAATTCTATGATTTACAACGCACCAAACGTTCCCAACCACAACAGCAGCGGCACACAACAAGTGCAATCGCTTGCACCAACGCCGCACGAGCTGTCACAAAACAATCTCGGCGACGCTTTCAAAACGCTGTTGCTTCGCCAATACCTGCAAGGCATCGTCAACAAAAACGAGCAAGCCTTGGTAACAACCGGTGTTTCGGTGATGGATTTGCAAACCAACCAAAGCATTTACGGCCACAACCTCGACACTGAGCACTTTGCGGCAAGCGTCAACAAAGTACCTGTTGCTGCGCTGATTTTGTCGGACCTGCGCAATGGCACCCTGCAATTCAACCAAGAACTGACCTGGCAAGCGAGTGATGTCCGTGCCGGTGCCGGTGTGTACGACCAGCCGGGTGCACCGACGCATGCGACAATCCAACAGTTATTGTTCGACTTGCTCAACCCGTCTGGCAACACCGCAGTCCGCGTACTCGTGAACCAGGGTATGGGCGGTGCCGTAGCTGTAAACACGCGCTTTGCAAACGAACTGCACTTACAGCACACTGCATTGCAGCCACTGGATGGCACACGCTTCTACGTCGGTAACACAACTGCGCGCGAAGCCATGCAAAACATCCGCACCCTGCTTTCCGGCAACGACCAGTACCAGCAGTTTGTCAAAAACGCACTGGCGACCAATATTTACACCGATTACGGCGTACGCACGCAGTTGATGGGCAACGACTTTATCGTGCTCGCCAACAAGGTCGGTATTTTGGATGACCCCGACACCGGCAACGACCGCCACGACGTCGGCGTTATCTACAACAGCAAAACGCACAAAGCTTACGCCTACGCCTTCCTCAACACGGCATTTGGCGAACCCTACAATACTGCCACCGCGCAGGCCGGGATTTCGCTCGCCGATATGGGTAAAGGAGTGCTCCGCTACGCTGGCGACAAACCGACGCCAACCTACAGCACCAACGATGCCAAAGCCCTCACGCTGCACAACGCACCAGAGAGCAAGCGCATCAAGTACTAGCAGTTACCACTGTTTGTATGAGAAACCGGGCTTATTCACAGCCCGGTTTCTTATTTGCAACAGATCTGGCACACGCGGTATACTACTGATTATGGCAAATTTTTCTTTTGATATTGTAAGCGAATACGACAAAGCAGAGATGAATAACGTTTTCGATCAAGTGGTGCGCGAACTCCAAAGTCGCTACGACTTTAAAGGTACGCCTGCCGCGATCGAATGGCTGAACAGCGACAAGACCGGCTTCAAAATTACAGGTAACGGTGAATGGCAGATCGACGCCATCCTCGACATCGTCCGCAAAAAGCTCGCCGCCCGCGGCCAGAGCCAAAAGACCCTCGACGTTACGCGCGAAATTACCGAAAGCAACCTCAAAGCCACTAAAGAAGTGCCGTTCAAACAAGGCCTCGACCAAGACAAAGCCAAAAAGATCACCAAGCAATTACGCGACGAACTCCCTAAGGCCAAAACGCAAATTCAGGGCGATGCCGTGCGCGTCACCAGCAATAGCAAAGATGAACTGCAAGCGGTCATCTCATTCCTGAAGGCTCAGGATTTTGATTTTCCGCTGCAGTTCACCAATTACCGCTAACCACGTTTACGCGTTGTCGTATTCGTCTGCATCAACCACAATGCAGTTGTAGACATTCGGCTCGTTCTGATTCCAAAGTTTCTGGAATGTGTTACGCGTCGGCGGATCAACTTTCACGCCATTTACCAGCAAAGTTTGTGGCACGTTTTGCAAGAAAACAGTCGTTTGGTTTGGCATACAAGTGCTGCCATCAGTGGTAGTAATATCGAGTTCACGGGTATTATCGATATTGATGTTGGATTCTGCGATGCCAATGCTGTTATACCGGTTACTTGTAGTGATGCCTTCAAGTACTACATGGCGCGTCACTGTGCGACGGCTTGCATCTGCCGTAACTTTGTTAACTTGCACGTTGTCGAGGCCCGCCCGCGCTTGCTGACCAACGGTCAATGCCAGCCGGTCGGCGCGGAAATCCTGGCCAAACAACAAGGTCGCGTTATTTCCCATGACGGTTGCCTCAGCAAGCGTCGGTGCGTGGACTTTTACCACCAGCCAGTCACCGCTATACAGACAAAACGTTACACATGTCTCGCCTTCGTTTTTATATTTCGAAGTGTCTACGGTTAAGGTGTCGCCGTCCACATGCGTAGCGACATCCTGTAATTTGTTAGTTTTCCCAAAGTACGCTACTTCAACCGCATATTTGCCATCCGGCACGAAATCGAACTCAACATCCTTACCGGTAACATTCAGTTTAGAAAATGGCTGTACCGCAGTGGTTTGCGTATGGTGCAGCGCGCGGTATTTGTCGCGGATTTGTGGTGCGACATCAAAACCGAATGCCGTACCGAGCCCGCCCGCAATCAAGAATACGCCAATCGCAGCAGCCACCACCCAGCCGCGGACTACACTCTTGCGCTTAACCATCGCCAGCCCGGCTACCATCAGCAGTAGCGCCAGCGCATAGAGCACGATCAGGGCACAAAATACGCCCGCAACCGCTTCGGCTCCCACGGGAAAGACCACTTGGTCGGCCATTTTTCCACCATGAAGCAACAAGTAGGTTGCCGCTACCGTAGCACCGACAAACAAAGCGCTGGCAACAATCGTAATGACGCTACCGATAAGTGCAAGGATCACCTTCGCTATGCTTTCGATGATTTTGCTGAGTTGGCGCCCAACGCCAAGCCCCAGCTGCTGGCCGACTTTGCTTACCCGTTCGGCAGCCGCAGGAATGTTTGCACGGTCGATAACTTCCTTCAGGCTATCGACCGTGACGGCTTTTCCCCGCATTTGCAACCGTTCACTGTTGGTACGCGCTTCGGGTATGATCAGCCATAGCACGATGTAAATCAGGATGCCGCTACCACCGAAGAAGGTCAGCAGCACGAAAAGCAACCGTATAATGACGGCATCGACGCCAAAGTACGCGCCAAGTCCCGCCGCAACACCGGCAAACATAGCATTGTCGCTATCGCGGAAAAGCCGTTTGGTGCCCGCTTCGCCGGGCTTATCGGCTTCGGGTGCGGTGTCCTCGTCTTCGTCTTTAAAATCGTGCGGTTCGCCGAGTTGCTCTTTAAGGTAATGAACATCCTCGGGCAATACTACCTTTTCGCCCGCAATGCCGCGTTCAATCAGCAGTTCTGCCATACGCAGCTCAACCTCATCAACCACATCGCCAGCGGCTTTCCCCACTTGCGCTTTGATTTCATTGAGGTAATCGTGCAGCTCTTTATATGCCTCCACCGAAACCGTAAACGACTGGCGTCCGAGGTGGATATGTTTAATTTCGTTCATGCCTTGCCTTTCTCTAAAGCGTTAATTGATGCGTTGAGCCGACGGTAGGTCTGGGTTAATGCGCCTAGGGCTTCACCGCCTTTATCGGTGAGCCAGTAGTATTTACGCGGCGGACCTTGTTCGGATTCACGCCATTCGTACCCCAGCAGTCCGTCCCGTGCGAGACGGCTCAGCAGCGGATACAGCGTGCCTTCGACGACAATCAGTTCTGCCTGATGCATACGGTTGATGATTTGCGAGCTATATACTTTGCCGTCTTTGCAAAGCAGCAGCACGCAGTACACCAACATACCTTTGCGCATCTGGGTTTCAGATTGTTCGACGAATGAATTGCCTGCTTTATTATTTTCCATACAGTACTATGTTATACAAGGTACCATCTATTGTCAAGTACCTTTGATATAAAGATTTGGGATTAGCTCTGTTGGCTGGCATAATCATCTCATGACTGAAAAGCGAATGCAGGATTACAACTCGTGGGATAATATATATGCTGCACACCGTGCTTATAATGATTACACCAATCCTAGACCGCGTGCCAGATGGTTCACCGACCGGGCCTTGGAAGATTTTGAACTATTCTCTTCCCTGGTAGACATTCAGGATATAACTTCTACCGAGCCATTCTTATTAAATGGAGCGGCACGGGCGCGTAAAAAGCAGGTCACGGAGTCTATACCGAGTCCTTACACCGATGAAATCACGAATCGTGGACTCGACATGCCGCTACGGATGGCATATAACTTTTTTGCCCTTGGCAAACCCGGGCCGCATGGCCTGCCACTACCACCGCTGGCATCACGGCAAGCCTGGCGTCGGGAACGAACAATCAACCTTCTAGAATATGGGCAAATCACTAACTTCCGTGAAGTCATGCTGCTTGGTCAAAGACGCATACAACGGATTCAGGGAATCGGGGCGGCTATTGCCGGACAAGCCGTAGAATTTGTACGGGCCATCGATAGCCGGCTTTCCGTGCCACACTACACACAACCAAGCGTGGCCGCACTATTATATGGCAGCGCAGGCGTCGTGCCGGCCCGCGTCCTAACCGATGATGCAGCACAAAAGACGCGAGGCATGACTGTTGGAGACGTGCTTGATATGCCGTTTACTAAACTTACCAGTACTTTCGGCAAACACAGCAGACCAATACAAGAGGCAGCCGTAACATTTGAAGACGCGTTTAACCAATCCGAGGAGCGCCACGCCCGGCTCGCCCTAGAAAGCCTCGAGTACGTACAGTCACTTGCGCCGCCGCCTGCAGCGCATCCACACCCAGAGTAATACCTTATAATCTCACGAACGTTTTAGATTACCGCAAATGCCGGCAAAAAGTGCGCTATACTTTTAAGCATGAGCGAGAGCAGTTCCCTGTTTGAACAAGCGAAAGTCGTATTGCAAACCAATGACCGTGGCAGTTTTACCGTGCCTTCGACGCAGCTGTATCCGCACCAATGGTTATGGGACAGCTGTTTTATCGCTATTGGCCTCCGACATATTGATGTCGAGCGCGCCAAGATGGAAGTCTTGAGCCTGCTCCGTGGCCAATGGCGCAACGGCATGTTGCCGCACATGATTTTCGGTGACGAGCGTGAAAAATTCGCCGACGACCCCGGCAAACGGACTATGTGGCGCAGTTGGCTCAACCCCTTTTCACCGGACGATGTCGCGACGAGCGGCATCACCCAGCCGCCCATGGTAGCCGAAGCCGTGGTGCGAATCGGCGAAAAAATGGCCTTACCGGAACGCCGCAGTTGGTATCGCATGGTATTCCCGGCACTGCTTGCCTACCACCAGTGGATGTACGGCGAGCGCGACCCGCATGGCGAAGGGCTGGTATTGCAAATTCACCCCTGGGAGACCGGACTCGACAACACGCCGCCGTGGATGAGCGAGTTGCACGAACATTTATTGCCATGGTGGATTCGCGGCATCGAAAAATTGCATTTGAGCCCTGTGGTCGGCATGTTCCGCCGCGATATTAGCCATTTGCCGCATGAGCAACGCATGACCAATGTTGACGCACTTGCGCTATACAGCGCGCAGCGCCGTTTGCGCCGCAAAAATTACGATATCGACCGTATTTTGGACCATTCGCTGTTTACGATCGAAGACCTGGCGTTCAACAGTATCCTCGTGCGGGCGAATGACAACTTGGTAAGTATCGCCAAACTTATTCGCACACCTTTGCCACCAGAGTTACTAGCGCGCATGGAACTTACCAAAACCGCCTTCAATGACCTCTGGGATCCGTACACCGAGCAATATTACCCGCGCGATTTCATTACGCACAAACTTATTAAAGAGCCGAGTATCGCCACGCTGCTGCCGCTGTATGCCGGCCATATCACCAAGGAACGCGCCAAGCTCTTGGTGCGCATGCTCGAAAACGAACACATGTTCGGGCCGGCATACCCGATTCCGAGCACGCCGCTCAATTCAGGCTGGTTTGACTCGCGCCGTTACTGGCAAGGTCCGGCCTGGATCAATACCAACTGGCTGATCATCGACGGCCTGGAGCGGTACGGGTTCAAGGATTACGCCGCCGCACTTACCGAAAGCACACTCGAAATGATTGAACGCAGCGGATTTTATGAATATTTCGACCCGATTAATGGCAATCCTTTAGGAAGTAATAACTTTAGCTGGACGGCAGCCCTCGCCATTGACTTATTGAAGAAATAACGTAAAAATACGAGGATTATGACAGAATTTCCCTCACATGCAGATTTCCCTGCGCACGAAGCACATTACGATCCGATATTATTAGAACGACCGACACGAGAGCTTTTAGGGCTAAGCCAAACAAATATCACCCCTGACCCGGAAATGGGCCAGCAGTATGCCGCAGCCGCATACGACAACGCAGCGGTGGAGTTTGGGTCTGATCCCGAGAAAGATCCAACCGCCGCAGCAGAAGCCGCGGCCAAAGGTGGTTTACGCGCCGAGCAGCTTGGTGAAAGTGAAGTAAAGGTCAACAAATGGTTTGATCTATCTTATAACGCATTGAGAGTAGCTAAAGCAAATACCATTCAAAACGACACGCGTATTGAGCGCGAATGGGTTGCGACATACTTGTTACACGGGCGAACACTTGCCCTGCGCGCAACACGTAGCGCCTGTCCGTCACAGGAACTTGTTGATGACGCCTCTTGGGCCTTTGGTTTTGCTGAACAAAAAATTGCCAGACAACATATAGGTCTTGGACGGGCGTGGGATCGCTATGGAACTATGCTTTCCGCTCACCGCGCAACGCATGAATCCCGCAATGACAAGACAAGTCGGCGTGCCGCCCTCGGCATGGCTGCGGTTGGCGCATGGCGCGCCGTTAAGGCGCGCACCGAGAATCCCTCCGAGAAAATTCCGGAAGAAAAATGGCAGCGTCGAGCAGCACACGCACAGTTCGTCGGTAAACACGTCCTGTTAAATGCCGTTGCCGGGGGGCTTGCAATTGCGCGGCCACGCACTCGTGGCACTACTTACGATAATGGACATCGCTGGCTGGCACGGAAAATCCTCGGCTAAATATGTCTCGGTGCGTGAATCGCTTACGCGTTTAGTCGTCTTCGAGTAAGGGCTTATCGAGCACGAGCGGCTCTACCGCTGCAGTCGTATCGGCAATTTTCACGACGTCTTTGTCGATTTTGCGCAGCTCTTTGTGGGCATTGTTGAAGTGGTTAACCGTAGTGCCGAGGCTGCCGCCGAGCTTTTGCATGAGCTGTTCATAGCTAGCAATGTGCCGGCCAAGCTCACCCACACGAATCTGGATTTCTTTGGCTTGCTCTTCTATTTGCAAACTCCGGAGTCCTTGCAATACGGTTTGCAGGTACGCCATAAAGCTGGTCGGACTCACAATAATAACTTTTTTATCGCGAAATGCGTATTCGATCAAATCGCGGGCGCTGGTGCCGGCGGTTCCGACTTTTGCCACCAACAGGTCATAATAAATCGCCTCGCTCGGGATGAACATGAACGCAAAATCCATCGTGCCTTCGCGCGGCCGGATATATTTTGCGGTTTCATCAATCCGGCCTTTGAGGTCGCGCTTGAATGCCGCCGCGAGCGCCGTCCGTGCAGCCGGATCTTTTTCATCGACCAGGCGGTTGTAATTTTCGAGTGAGAACTTGGAGTCTACCGGCAATAATTTACCCTTATCGAGCACCACCACGGCGTCCACGATCTCGCCGTCTTTGAACTTGTGCTGCAAATGGAAGCGTTCCGGGGGTAATACGTTTTCAAGCACCGACTGCAGATAATATTCGCCCAAAACGCCACGCTGTTTCGGGTTTTGGAGCACATTTTGCAAAGTCTTGAGTTCGTCGGCCACGTTGACGACGCGCCGGTTGGTTTCGTCGAGTTTGGTCAAACGCTCCGTAACATCGGTGATGAGCTTAGCACTCGCGCCGAATTGCTTTTGGATGGAATCACGCATGAGCTCCTGGTTTTTGTCCATGCGGTCACCCAATTGGGTGTGCAGACCCTCTTTAAGCGCGGCGATTTCCTTGCCGAGCAGTGATAGATCCTGTTTGAGCATCATGTTAGCTTCGGTGGATTGCGCAGGCGCGGCCGGTCGGCGCAACGCAAAAACAAGCAGCGCCAAACACAGAACCCCCAAAACGATCACCGCAAAAATCATAAGCATAGTATAGCAGTTACACCCCAGAGAAACAATTTGCTATACTACCCCAATGAGAGCGGAAACCGCAGAAACCTATGCACATTTTCTGAAACTTGCCACGAACCCGCAACAATACGACGGCCCCGTAGCATGGTCGGATAGCCGCAATCGCCCGCCATCTATACAACGAGCAGTAGTGCGCACCCTTCCAATCGATATGGGCGATATGTATGGCCGGCACGTACTCGACATCGGTTGCGGCGCCGGATGGCTGTGCGATGTCTTTGCAAAAGGCGGTGCCATACCTATCGGCGTTGATCCGTCCGCGAAACTTATTTCGCTGGCGCGTAAACGATTTCCGACGCTTGATTTCCGTCACACGACGTTTGAAGCCTTTCAAATTTCGCAAACTTTCGATGTGATCGTAAGTATCCTGTCGATCGAACATTTTGCAGATTTGCAAAAACTGTTCCGCAAAATCGCCAGACTCCTGTCGCCTGGCGGTACCGTTATTGTTATGAGCGCCGCCTACCATAGGCTGCCGCAGTCAAGAAAGGGCTGCAAGCTTGATATAGTGCCAGGCACCGACTATGACCTTGCCATCCGCATCAACAAAGGTGATCACGTTATGTATAACCTTTTGCGAACGCCCGAACGTATCACGGAAGCGGCGCAATGGGCAGGCCTTGCCGTACAAAACCATCGAACTATACTTGCAGGTGAATGGCCGGATTTTGACCCGCAGACAAATGATCCGCACCGTCCGATACTCGATACGTTTACCTTTACATTACTTCCTGCTGGGTTCGCAAAAAAAGACCCGGGGGAATGTCCTCAGGTCTTGTCGGAAGCCTCACACTTCCATATATAGCTTATGCCTAGGCGGCGAATGTTGCAAGGCTTTTCTGTTGCAATAATGGCGTGTCTTGCAAGCGCTAATCCCTAAATGTTTGGATCGTTACATACCCTATTTCTGCTGCTCCTACGGCAGCAATACCGAGACCAGCAATCAGCTCAAATATCGAATCACGCATGGCAATCTCTGCCGAGTTTTTACCTTCTTCCAGTGGATCGGTTGTAACTTTAATAGCCGCGTTCTCACAAACTGGCTTGTGCATTTGTTCCGGTTGCAGGCACCCTGCAATTTTGGCATTTTCGCTGTCATTGACAAAGGCATCGTGTATTAAAAAACCACCGCCAGTCATTATACCCAGCCCCAGTAATCCTCCTGCAACAAATTTACCGGTCTCAAAGCTCATAACAACTCCTTATGATGAATATAAAACTATACAGATTTTCTGACGTTGGATCAAATATTATTTTTGTTCGAGCTCGTGGATACGTTCGTGGTTAAGGCCGAAATAATGCGCGACTTCGTGCCACAAAGTGTGGCGGACTTCGCGTCTCAGCTCGTCCATGGTCGATACGCTCGCGGTGATCGGGCCTTTAAAAATGGTGATCTTGTCCGGGCCAAAATGCGTCATGCCCATACGCTGCGTCAGCGGTATGCCTTCGTACAATCCGAATAAGGTCTGATTACAGGCCAATTTGAGCCGTTCCCGCTGCTCGGGCGAGGGGTCCTGTTCATACACCAGCGCCACGTTTTTGATGGCGCTTCGGTGGTCACGCGGAAGCGTCTCGAGCGCTTCGGCAACTAATGTCGAGAATTGTTCATCACTGACTTCTATCATCGTGCCTCATTGTAGCAGAGTCGGCCGTGTTTATTAACCACGCTGTCTGTCCAGGAAACCCGGCGCAGACCCGTGCCCCAGCGACTGAAGATGGATAGCACTCCCCATCAGATCGTCCATGTCACCTATCCGGCCATCGGCATACAACAACGCGACTGCGCCGGCCGTATCTTCGGCGCTGAAATATGTTTTGCTTACCAAGTCGCCGAATTCGTCGTAGCCGCCCAAGTCGAGTGCACCACTAGCGAGCCCTTCACTGCCGCTAAATGTTGCTTCGCGCTCATTTATACGAAAGCGTTGTACCTGGTCCGTGCTCAAGGCGCTCGTCGGTTCGCCGTATTCGTCCACGCTCAGGCATTCCAGCAGTAAGTCGAATACGTACTCCGGTCTGCCATCCTGTGAGCGGTCGTACAGCATAATCGGCGCTTCGCCGTAATCTACCGCTTGGGACGTTCCATCCATCAACGAGCCACCAAGTATCGGCGTGAGGCCGTAATCTTTCAGGCACACGACTGCCAGCGTCCCTGTCTTGCTTGCCTCAACAATCGCTGCCCCCAGCTGTCGTAAGATCAAATCATGAAATTTGGCTGACATCTCAATTTGGTTTCGAGAGATTTCAGCCATAACGCCTAGTTGTTCCGTATCCGTTGGCGCGACCGCCCCACATTTCCAGCAAGTGCACTCATGGTGCACCACCGGAGTTGCGCGTCACTAAAAGCTATCATTTGAGAACAGTATATCACCGCCATAAGTCTGGTGGAAATCTCCACATGCTGCGCAAGCCGAGCATCAGCTCATCGATCAATCTACCTGAATACTCCCGGACCGCCTTTCGAGCAGCAAGACCTAGTGAATCTTTAGGCATAAATGACCAGTCGCTTCCCACCTCTTGCCTACAGACGCAATAGGCCGCCACGTCCGTGTAAGGCTTAACGAATTTTGTCGCCCCGAGCAGCCCCAGTGCGGCCGCATAATCGTCACCGGTCATCTGCGCCTGCGTGCGGTCATAATCGGTAACTACTCCACCTTTGTCATTAACGATTGCCCGGTACGTCATTCCGAAACTGTCGGCATTGAACAACCGCAGATCGTAAGTATCAAACGCCGGATTGTGCAGCGCGGCAACTGCGCTTTGGTATTGGCCCGCCATAACTGTTCCGCCGAGTAAGTGACCAAAACCTTCCTGGTTCCACAAGACTGCCGTATGGCGCTCCCTCTCGTGCAACAGCCGCTCGGCTTCGGCGAGGAAATCCTGCGGTCCGGGTTGTGGAAGCGGAGCAGCGTTGAACGGGAGATGCATATTGTTATTTGTTACGCTTGCGCTTGTTGGGGTCGAGCTCGCGTTTGCGCAAACGAAGGCTCTTGGGCGTTACTTCGAGTAATTCATCGTTTTCAATGAAGTCCAGGCATTGCTCGAGGCTGAAAATGGTTGGTGGCGTAAGCTGCACGATGCCGTCACTGCTTGATGAGCGCATGTTGGTAAGGTGTTTTGCCTTACAAACGTTGATTTCCATGTCTTCCTGGCGAGTGTTGAGACCGATAATTTGGCCGGCGTAGACTTTTTCGGCAGGACCGACAAAGCAGGTGCCGCGGGCTTCGGCGTTTTGCAATGCATAAGGCGTTGTGGTGCCGGCTTCGAAGGCGATCAAAACACCGTTTCGGAGTTGCTGCAAGGCACTTCCCATTGGTTGGTAACCGGTAACGAGCGTGTTCATCACGATCGTACCCTTGGTTTGTGTCATCAAAATGTTGCGCAATCCCAAAAGTGCGCGCGTCGGCAATTCGTACACCAATTTCGTAACACCCTTGGGGCTTGCGAATTGTTCGGTGAGCGTTGCGCGGCGCTGGCCGAGCTCCATCTGCACAGCGCCGACATGTTCGGCAGGCACTTCGATGATCAGCTCTTCGAGCGGCTCCATAATTTGGCCGTTCTCTTCGTGAGTAACTACTTGCGGGCGGCCAACTTCAAACTCGTAGCCTTCGCGGCGCATAGTTTCGATCAGCACGCTCAGGTGTAATTCACCGCGGCCGCTTACCAAAAAGCCGATGCCGTCTTCTTCGACACGCAAGCCCACGTTGGTTTCAAGTTCTTTTTGCAGGCGTTCGCCGATTTGCCGGGAGGTGTTGAATTCGCCTTCGGTGCCTTTGAACGGCGAAGTGTTCGGGCCGAGATAAATCCGTAATGTCGGGGCTTCGACTTCCATGACGGGCAATGCTTCGGGGTTGCTGCTGTCGGCAATGGTTTCGCCGATTTGCGCGTCGGCAATACCGGTGAGCTGTACGATGTCGCCTGCGACACCTTCGGCAACTTCAAATTTGCTGAGACCGTGGCTCATAAATACCAAGTCAACTTTCGCCTTTGCGATCGAACCATCTTTTTTGCAGAGCGAAACTTGGTCACCACCTTTTACGCGGCCACGAGTGATACGGCCGATGGCGTATTTGCCCTTAAAGTTGTCCCAGGCAAGCGCGGTAACCAGCATTTGGAGTGGCTTGTCGAGCTCCACCGTTGGCGCCGGGACATCGGTGATAATCGCATCGAAAATAACGTCCAGGTTGGCGTCTGCTTCGGGGTCTGCGGGTGGTTGCTTCCAGGCTTTGCCGGCGCGGCCGATGGCGTAATATACGGGGTAATGCAGTTGGCTTTCATCGACAGCGAGTTCCAGGAACAGGTCGGCGAGTTCATCCTCGACCTCAGAAATGCGCGAACCCGGCTTGTCGATTTTGTTGATGACCACAATTGGTTTGAGGCCGGCGGCCAGCGCTTTGGTAAGCACAAACTTTGTCTGCGGCATCGGGCCTTCCTGGGCGTCCACGATAAGCAAGCAGCCATCGGCGAGGTTTAACGTGCGCTCAACCTCACCCGAAAAGTCGGCATGCCCCGGCGTGTCGATGATATTAATGCGGTAGTCGTCGTGCTGTACGGCGGTAACTTTGGCGGTGATGGTGATGCCGCGCTCGCGCTCCTGAGCACCGCTGTCCATAAGGAGTGATTGCGCCATCTCGGCTTGGTTGTCGCGGAAAGTCTTGGATTGCTTTAACAGGCCATCTACAAGGGTAGTTTTGCCGTGGTCAACGTGTGCGATAATCGCGATGTTTCGGATCTTGGTAGGGTCTTGTATTGTTTGTGTCATAAAAATAAGCGCTCCTCGCCTGCGCCTCGGTGAATATTGTAATTATTATAGCATATCTGGTATCCTCACGCAATCAGGATATTTGCATAAAACATTAAATTGTGCTAAAATATACGTATTATGCACGCAATCGTTGAATCACGCCCTGGCGACGACGCCGCTTTATATTTGCTCGGGAACGAACAAGAGGTACACGAAACCACCAAAGCGCTCACTGACCTCGTATTTGGCGGCGTCCAAGCAGGAGTAATCTCACCAGAAACCGGAGAAGGTTTTGGGTTCGAAATGTTAGACCCAGATCGTAGTCCTCACGTCATTTCAGGAATCGCACGACAAGCGATATTGGAAGCGATGGACCCAACCAATAAGGAAGCGTGTAAGGACGGTAATGCGGAGCACCTTTTAGCACAACTAAATACAGGTCGTCTTACCGAAGAAGAAGTTATGGCGCGCGCCGATATTGTCGAAATGCAACTCATGGATTTTCCAATATTCAGCCACCAGGGCATTAAATCCATCACAGAGGCTGGCAAGGTTGTGCCAGTGGCAGAGCCTCTTGCGTATTTTAGTGAACCTGTGGAGTTCGCACCTCTTGAGCCAGTCCCGACTCCAACGTTTACACAAGAAAAAGAATTTGAAATAGCCGCTTCGGTTGGTGCAGTCCGGCACACCGATGTTGCTGAAATCGCATGGGAAGATGGCGTGCCCCATTTCCAGTCAGACCGTATCCATAAGGCACTGGTTAATTCAGATGGCCTATGGAGTGCTACCATTCTCTCCCCGGACCATCCCGTCCGCGCAAACCAGCCTTCAAACCCGCCTGCAGCTTGAGTAGTTGACAAATACCCGGTCACTTGCAAGAGTAGCTTGTATGAGCTCACTCAAAAGTCACGAATTGGCAAGTAATGCCGACCTTTCTTACGTACACCACACCGCCGCCGATTGGTTGGAATTGAATGGTGATATCGAAGTGGCAACGCGGCCGATTGCCGGTACGCACAATGGCCTTTCGGTCATGGACGACCCGCTAGAGCCCGTTGCATATAGCTTCTACATTGAAGGCGGCGATCTTATGGATTTGGTCTGCCCGAATAGCTCACGCGTTTTGCACGGCGATACCGCCGGATTTACCTATACTCCCGCTTATTATCATCTCGGCGACGGTGCCGTTGAATACCACGGACCGCTCACGCGTTTTACCTTTGACGCGTACAAGGGAGGGCCGGGCGACATTGCTTCCCAGCTAATCGATATCACGGCCGTACCAAACATACGCCTGGTCGAAACATCGCGTATACGGAGCTACTTCAAGGATTCCCCCGAAGCCCGCGAAGAACGACGGCAAAATCCTGCTGAAAATGCCATGACCCGAGAAGAGGCGCTTGCCTTAAGAGGGGTGGTGCGTAATTTAAAAACCATCAAAAAGATCCAGCAGCAGCGAACTGGCCGGGTGCGTACGCGTTACATCGGCGGTTAGTAGCAGCAAGCTTTACAAAACCTAGCCATAACCCCTATAATAATGCTCTGTGACACAAGTTATCACGTTATCTTTACAAAGGGGTACAAGCAACTAAATGAGTCCAATCGTATTTGTTCTGGTAATTATTGTTCTGGTAGGGTTTTCCGCATTGTGTTCGGGGCTCAATATCGCCCTGATGTCGCTCGAAGTTGCCGATCTAAAACGAAAAGTCAAAATCGGTAACCAAAATGCCCGGAAAGTTTTGCCTTTGCGCAAAAACGCGCACTTGTCACTGGCGGGAATTTTACTTACTAACGTTGCCGCCGTTTCCGCCACATCGTTGGTTATCGACGACAAATTCAATGGCATTATTGCCGGCATTGCCAGCACCCTTTTGATCGTGATCTTCGGCGAGATTTTTCCGCAAGCCGTATTTGCGCGACGCGCCCTGACATTTTGCGCCCGCCTTGCACCGGCGCTGCGGATTATGATCTTCTTTACATACCCCGTGTCAAAACCGCTGCAACTTTTACTCGACAAACTTTTCAGCGAAGAAAAAACGCCGCTGCAAAGCCGTCACGAGCTTGGCATTATGATCAGCGAGCACCTCGGTAACACCGGTAGCGAACTCGACAACGACGAGGTCGAGATCATCCGCGGCGCGCTGCAGTTAAGCGAAAAACACGTGCGCGACATCATGACGCCAATCGACCAAGTATTTTGGCTCACTCCCGACACCGTTATGAATGGCGCTAAAATTGACGAAATCAAAGCCAACGGCTGGAGCCGCCTGCCCGTACTCAACCGCCAGCGGACGACCTGTTTTGGCGTGTTGCTTATGAAAGACCTTGTGGACGTCAACTTTGACGAAGAACGCCTTCGCGCCGATGACCTTCCGCTCTACCCCACGCAAATTGTCGGCAGCATGACCGCACTCGACACTTTGTTCCGCAAATTTATCTTCGGTGGCGTGCATCTTATTCCGATTGAACGCGACGACCGGATCGTGGGCATCGTAACGATCGAGGACTTGCTCGAAGAAATTGTCGGGCACGAAATCGAAGACGAAACCGACCGGCACAAGCGACGCTTAAAGCTCTCCGCAAAGAAATAATACTTCCCCCTGAAAACAAAAAATGCCGGGCTTTCCCGGCATTTCTATTTGCTCGTACGAAAGTCTATGAGACTTCGTATTTTTGTTTCTTGAAGTTCCGCTTGACGTACAATACGATCGAACCGCTGCCGAGCATGTAGGCAAGAATCGCCACGGCAATACCGATCTGTGGCAAGATGTACAGCACGAGCAAAACAAGTGTTCCGACCAACATCATAAGCAATGCGTTGCGCGATCGTGACAGTATCATATTACCTAAGTAGAACGCGGCGACCGGCCCACTCAACATGCCGAGCAGCAGCCACACAATGACTACAAAGATGGCTACGCCGACGCCAATCACGCTCGCGACAAGCAAGAACAACAATATGGGCATTGCCGCCATCCACAAAAACCCGGCAAAAATCGTGCGAAACAGCTTTTTGGATGGGATTTTGACGATGTTATTAATGGTTTGTGGGAACAGCAGCGCCAGCACCATCGAAAAGACAAACATCATGGGGAATAACAGCAGTGAGAATGTTCCTAGAAACGCGATGTGTCCCTTTTTGTTCACCGGTGGAGTACTGTGTTTGGTCTCGCCATCGATCTTTACGTCGCCGACTTTTTTGATAGAATCGACGCTGGTATAGCGCAGGTCGCGCTGGATGTGCACATCTTTGAGCGTCAGCGTGGTGCCGTTCATAACGACGTCGCGGCCAATGGTGGCTTGCAGCCTCGTCGTTTTGACAGCGGTCGAAACATCACGGCCGATAGTGCCGGACACGTCTGCCGTGGTGCCGAACATACTCAGGTCGCGGCCGATCTTGGTTTCACGCTCAATTTTAGTGCCGATGCCACCGACCGAAGCACTGCCGTCGATTGTAGCCTTGAGGTCCACCGATCCACCTATGGCGCGGACATTGCCGTCAATGTGCCCGTTTATCGCAACGTTTTGGCCCGTACATAATATATCGCCGTGCACCGTGGCGTTGATGAATATATTTTGTCCGAGACAGTACACATCGCCATTGATAACACCTTCGATGTTTACGTTGCGGCCCACGCTGTACACCGAACCATCAATCACCTTGTCTTTGG
>JGI24742J22300_10000007_pt1 | contig 40579 bp, 43 predicted proteins | sample KBSMiscanthusM1_FD_22300 | JGI IMG/M metagenome (IMG submission 22300)
GCCAAGTGGTAAAGCGATCCAGTTCGGTTCTAGCGACACTGGCAGCACCGGCCCCGGCACTTGGCCAAGCACTCCGACCCAAGTTTGTGGTAACAGCCAAGTACTGAATGGCCCTGCAACCGCCCCCGCTGGCGCGATTACCGTTCCTGCTGGCAACAACAGCAATGTCAACTTTAAGACAGCCGGTGCGACCTACTGGTTTGCACCAGGAGTCCACACCTTAGCTGCTGATAAATATGGCCAAATCGAACCCGGCAGCGGGAGTACCTTTGTCGGCGCACCGGGAGCAATCCTTGACGGTCAAAAGATAAATGCATATGCCTTTGTGCAACATGCTACAAATGTCACTATTAAATATCTGACGATCCAGAACTTCGGCCCTGCCGGCACTAACAACAACGAAGGCGTGGTTAACCACGATGCCGGCCATGGTTGGGTCATCCAAAACAACACCGTCAAAAACAATGCAGGCGCCGGTGTGTTTGTAGGCTCGGGTGACAAAGTACTCAACAACTGTCTCACTAGTAACGGTCAGTACGGGTTCAGCGCATACGAAGATGCCGGGGTAAGCAATGTCGAGCTTACCGGCAACGAAATCTCTTACAACAATACCGATAACTGGGAAGCAGTGTACGACGGCTGTGGTTGTACCGGTGGCGGTAAATTCTGGTCAACAACGGGCGCCACAGTCAAAGGCAACTACATACACCACAACAAGAGCGTTGGCGTTTGGGCCGACAACAACAACTCAGGTTTCTTAATCGAAGGTAACTATATATCGGATAACGATGATGTCGGTATCGCCTACGAAACAAGTTACAACGCACAAATTCAAAACAATGCGATCATCCATAACGCAATCGTTGCCGGGCCAGGCAACCCAGGATTCCCAACAGGCGCAATCTATGTATCTGAGTCTGGTGCCGACAGCCGCGTAGCAACTGCCTACAACTCAACACTGAACATCACCGGCAACTTAATTCAGGACAACTGGAGTGGCGTGGTTCTGTTTGAAAACGCCGACCGCTACTGTGGTTCACCTGCAAATACCTCAACCGGAGAATGCACCCTCGTCAACCCATCGGTGATTAAAGAAAGTACTTGTAACTCGACGAACATTTCAAAAGCACCGTACTACGACGACTGCCGCTGGAAGACTAAGAACGTCAAGATTACCAAAAACACCTTCAAGTCGACACCCGCCAACATCAGTCCAAAGTGTAGCTTCTCTACCAGCTGTGGGCAGAATGCGATCTTCTCTAACTACGGTACGTACCCCTCATGGTCACCATACAAGGGGAACATCATCGAGGACGCTATTACCTACAAGCAAAACAACACTTTTGCGGACAACACCTACGTAGGTTCATGGCAATACCTGCCCTATGAGCAAGGTAACGCCAAAACCTTCGCCCAATGGCAAGCCAGCCCATACAACCAGGACGCCGGTAGTAAACAACAATAGGTTCTACCGCACCTAAACCATAAGGCCAGGAAACTGGTCTTATGGTTTATCTATAGGCTTACCATTCCTCGGTTGCGGCGTGAAACAGCGGCCAGATTTCTGCCTGGGCCTTTTTTACCTTCTTAAGCCTCGCATTGGTCGTTTGCTCGCCGCGCACAATTGTACAGAATGCCCGAAGCGTCGCAAACTTTTCGGCGGGCCGCTCCTGGCTAAGTGATGCACCCGATATCGCCAGCGCGTACCAAGTATTTACCAATACATGCGTTTCTTCCTGAACGATGTCGTCCTCCTTCAGTGCAAGGAAGGCTCTAAATGCGCCCGGTTTATAGGTATCGTGCTGCTTCCGCCATAGAGTAAAATCAAAACCACGCTTCGTTCCATTGCTCTGCTGACGGCGGGGTGTAGGCAGCACCACATAGGCTTTTTGCGGATGCGTAACCGCCAATAGCCCGACCGTTGCTTTTTGCAAAAGCCTGGCGATAGTTTTAGCGTCATCAGAAGTTTTATCGGGGAGGTTTTGGTATGTGTTATATATACCCTCGGCGATCTCGCTCACCCGCACCCCATACGCATCAATGATGCTGTCGGTAATCGTGCCGCAAATCAGTTGCGCATATAGCTCGAGCGCAGGAATCATCAGCGCTGCCTGAAAGCGTTCTGGCGATCCTTCCGGCAGCTGGTCGCGTGCAACCGTCATTAATTCCTCGGCATATTGTAATGTCGCCGCCAATTCCCCCGGCGCACGATACGTCAAATTCTCACTGGTGAGCGCAAATTCCATATACATACTCGCGAGCAGCGCCAGGTCTTCGGGCGAGAGCTCGCCGGCTATTTGTTTTTGCTCAAGTTCACGGACGGCACGCGTAAACCGATCACCGACATCGGCATCATTTATGGAACGGTAGGGCGGCAGTTTCCGGTACCACGTTTGCATATCCTGCTCCACCGAAGTGTCGAGGAGCGGCTTAGAACTCAGGTGCCGTTCGATGTGCACACGCGCGCCGTTGGCAACTTTAACCAGATGGCTGTGCGCATCAACCCTCCGTATCCCTTTCGTTTGTGGATCGAGCCAACTGCTCAGTGACTCCAGCAGCGCCAGCCCGTGTTCTGTTTTTCTAATTCCATGCATGAAAAGACTCGTAGGGAGCGGTATGGTATCTTTCGGCACGTCATGCGCGACAGCCACTTTACGCAGTCGCTGATCGTCGGGATCATGTATTGCCGCGTGCCACTGGCTCATTGGCCAACCCATTTCCGTACTCCGAAGCGGACCGGGAAATATCTCGTACGACGTTTCATGCAGGCTATTTATGAGCACGATGTAGCCGAGCATACCATTAATAATCGGGGTATCCTGTGGCCGTTTTTGCTCTTTGTGGTAGTCCGAGAGCAACCGTACTACCTCGGGATAGCATACCCGCTGCGTATCGTGCTCTTCTTCAGTGACCGCGTCACCCTTGCAGACCGCCTCAAAGGTAGGCAAACTATAGCGCGCCAATTGCACATAGGCATAGAGCACAGGATCTTCAGTCGTTACGGTGGCAAAGATATCGTCAGCAGCTTGAATATGAGAGGTAATTTCCGCCGGCGCAAGTGGTGTACGCTCGGGATAGCGTGACAAATAATTACCGCTGCTGACGCTCCACGCACACTCCATTTGCATAAAGCCTGTATGCACGGTTGCACGTGGGCTCAGTGTGACACCATCGCATGCCTCAATCCATGTCTTATACGATTCGACATTTGCCTCACCAAGCCCTACTTCCGGACCCATGCTCAGATAGTCATATATCGCCCGACGTGCTTCCCGGCTATCATGAGAAATTTCAGACATCCAAAAAACTATACCAGATAAACGAGCATTTCCGCATCTGTTTGCAGAAAGTTAATCGAGTGCGTGCCAATGCGAGAACAACAATACACCCAACGTGACCAACGCCAGCAGCCAAATGCCAGTGATTCCGTTTTCGGCCGCGGCGCTCGCCGATGATTGTTTGCCGTGATTGGCAGCCCTTGCCATCGCACGCTCCAACAGCAATAGCGGCGCAGCGACCACCAAATAGGTAAGCACCACGTATTGCCAGTGGTCAAAAATGCTCCAGGTCCAATCCGGCAAGTGTCCCTCATGCCAGATCAGCCACAAGGCAACCCACAAACAGGCAGTCGCGACGCCGAATACGACAGCCATAATAATCTGAAGCACGCTGGCGATGTGTCGGTTCATATGCCAATTATAATCCATTCCCCGCCGGCACACGAATTACCTTACAGCAAACTTGGTCGGTGGGGCGTCGGCGCTTTTACTTTTGGCTGCCCTCGAAGTTCTTTGATGGCGGCGACCTGCGTTTTTAAGTCTTCCAACGGATTGTGTCTCCAGTCCTTTCCTGCGACCGCTGGGCGCTGGCGACCCGCACCACAGGCCAAAGCAACGTCCGAATACGTCCCGCGTACTTCCTGCAGCAAATTGTATGCCCGCACTATTTGCGCTGTCGTGGCGCCAGGACGAGCCATACCGGCAGCCAACCGAATAGGCGCCGGCCAATCCTCAAACGGGGCCAGGATACGTTTTGCCGCGTCGGCATCTTCAAAAACTTCAGCTGTTACCGGCGTTGCAATGGCGTGCACTTCGCGCAGCTTGTGACCGGGTTTGGCCTGTGCATCCACTGCCCGCACATAATCAACTGCCGCCTGGTTCGACCATGGCGCTGTTTCGCTTGGGTGGAATACCGAACCCCAGAATTTTGCCGGATTAATCTCGCCGGCGCACTCATGCATGACGCACGACACATCGCTTGGCGTGTGGTTTAATAGGTTGCTCGTGATGCCGGCCATGTAACCCAAGATGTCCTGGTAAAAACCATCGGTTATAAATTTATTACCTCTTGATAGCGGCTTCTTCATGGTATTCCCGAGCTTTGCAAGGGCCGCCAAACTGAATGGTGCCGGCGCGGAAAACTGCAATTCCACGTTGTGCCAAAGCCCCGGCTTGTCGTGTATGGCATCAATCTGCCGTTTAGCCGCCGTTTCCATCGGTGTACGAAACTTGTCATCAAAGGTCTTGAGCGTGGCCTCAAACGCATTGCCGAAGTCTTTGGGGCTACCGTTCTGCACCGCTTCCCGAAGACCATGCCGCGTGGTATTGAGCAGATGGTGGAGGCCAAAATAAACCAGCGACATGCCGACCGGAATATCGCGTTTGTTGTATAAATGCAGGCCGTACTCGCGCGTGACACGGGTAAACGGCGCATTGCTGACTTCGGCAAATTCAAATATGCGGGCGCCAAAATCACTGCCGGCGGCAGCATGATCGGCGAGTCCGCGCTCTTTGTCTTCAGGATAAAAATGCGGTGAGGATAAAAGTGAGCGCGCGCCGTGCGGCAAAAATCGGTACCGACCAACGCCTTCTTGTTTTGGTAATACCTTGTCGGCAAAACCGATTTCCCAATCAACTTGCTCCGGCAACGATTCGCCGTCAGTGGTCGAGAAATGCAAGACGCCCGCGGTGACGTCAAGCATGCGACGCATAGTATCGTCGATGATGATCTCGGCGCGGCGGTCCGGCGGCAGTTGCGCGGCCTGCGCTTCGGTAAATTGCGAGGGAAAACTCCCTACGAGAAATAACGACGTATCATAACAAACAGTCAAATCTTCAATAGCCATATAACACCTCCTACCCGATAGGCATTATTGTAGTCGCTATGGCTTAAAAATTCGAGCGAAAGTTTATCTCTGGGATTACGAGGAATCCGAACACCGCTTCTCTTGCATCGACAAAAAGCATAGCGTTACTATGGTTAGGACGACTCGTGACGAAAGCAACATAGTAATAGCAAGCAGGAGGAACCATGGCAGATCAGTATCGTATGCAAGATCCTACAACACAATATCCGAAACTGGATATTCCCGAGCAGCGTCAGGATGAGCCCGGGCTCGACGCCAAGTTACAACCCAAAGCCGACCACGGCGAAGAAACCTACAAAGGCAGCGGTCGGCTGGCAGGACGCAAGGCATTGGTCACCGGTGCGGACAGTGGCATTGGCGCCGCCGTTGCCATTGCCTTTGCGCGCGAGGGCGCGGACGTTTGTATGAATTATCTCGAAAGCGAGGCTGAAGACGTCGGCCGCATCGCCGCACTACTCGAAGAAGCAGGAACCAAAGTGGTGCGCTGCCCCGGCGACATCAGTACCGAAAGTTTTTGCCAAAAGCTGGTGCAAACCGCGGTCGACGGACTCGGCGGGCTTGATATCGTGGTTAACAACGCCGGCCGCCAACTATTCTGCAAAGATATTTTGGAGCTTTCGAGCGAGCAATGGCAATCGACTTTCGACACCAATATTTCGGCGATGTTTTGGATAAGCAAGGCTGCCATTCCGCATTTGCCAGCCGGCGCCGCAATTATTAACACCACTTCTATCCAGGCATACCGGCCATCGCCCACACTTATCGATTACGCCACCACCAAAGCGGCGATCGTCGGTTTTACGCATGCGCTCGGCAAACAACTCGCACCAAAAGGCATCCGCGTGAATGCCGTGGCACCAGGGCCGGTCTGGACGCCACTGCAACCAAGCTACGGCCAGCCTATGGAAAAGCTCGTCAAGTTTGGCCAGCAATCAGACTTCGGGCGCGCCGGACAACCGGCCGAACTCGCTCCCGCCTATGTGTTTCTCGCTTCACAAGAGTCGAGCTATATGGCCGGCGAAGTTATCGGCGTGACCGGTGGCAACCACTTACCCTAAATGGCACAGTCGTGACGATTATTTAGACGACCGAAGCATAGTTCGCCCACGGATCTTGCTGTGGTGGCGAGACAACAAACGCCGCGCTCGAAGCTTCAAACCCGGTGCAACCGTCAAATAAATGTTGCGTAGGGGCTAATCCAGTGAATGCCTCAGTCATTATGTGATTGGCTTCCGGATCATGCAAAGGCGGATCAATACGGAATGAATAACTTACTAACTCCTTTACCCGGCCATCGGCGATCAGTTCACGCATACGTGCAAGGCGCGCGGTTTGCCCGGGCACTTCGCCATTGAACGACGCAGCATCAATCCACGGTGAAGGAGTGATGCGCACATCTTGCGCCCCCGGCCCTAAATTGATGATCGCCGCGCGCATATCCGGCTCTGGCCGGGTCACTATATGGTCGCCCACTAACAAACCCTTTTCATCTCGAGTAACATTAGGCATTCCCTGATGATAACGGTCAGCTCCGCCAGGGAATCCTTCAATACCATGACCAAAATCAACTGGCTCCCCTGTCATATCGAGCTTGAAATTTGGATCAGCCATAGCGATTGCCCGGGCACGGTATCCAACGCCTACGGCAACTTTGACGATTTTCGCCACATGAGGCGTATCCGGCTTAGCAACAATGCGCTCGATTTCTTCGTCAGTAGCCTCCCGACGTTCGTCGGTGGGCATAATAACTTCACGATTCCCAAAGCCTTTACCATATGATTCGGATGGCGTGGCAATCCGCAGGCCCGTAATGGTCACTCGTTCTTTTAATCGCTGACGATCAGTGCACGCAATACCGAATTTGTACGTTTCTTTTTTCATGTCGCTAGTATAGCGTTAAATACTCGGGCCACAAAAACCACTACAACTATTTCATGAGAATATAGGAATCAGCGCCATGGTGTCGCACACGGCGGCGTACCGGCTACAGGTTAAGCGAGTCGAGTAGTTGCTTCGCTTGGGCGGTCGTTACATTCTTTACGGTAGAAACATAGGGTTTTTGGACCGTACCCTCGCTCACGCTCACCGATATCACCGAGCCGCCATGCACGGTCAGGAAGTGGTGGGCGGTCGTAGGATATCCGAGCGTGCTGTCAGTTTGCGTGTAGGCAAACGAGGTAGCGCCATAGCTGAAATCTACTGCGGTCGTTTTGGATTTTTTAAGTCCTTCTACGGCGCTGGTCGCCTCAGTTTGACTCGGGTAGCTTGCAATGCTCAGCACCAATTCGTTTGGAAAACGCGTTTCGGCGTCGGTAAAGCTCTGGGTTCGGTAGTCGGGCTGTTTGGCATCATCGACCGCATAGCGGAAGTGGACGCTACACTGTGCGCTGATACCCGGAGAGTTCGCGCTGGTTTTGCCATATTTATAGTCATTGTCGACATTCGTCTGTTCGTAATGCAAATCACCCAAAATAGCGTCGGCTTTTTTGAAGTTAAGTGCGTGACAGGCATCGGCAAGTTTTGTGGTTCCGATACTGCCAAGGTTGCTGAAATTGTATGGTTTGGTTGCGGTTGCGGTATTGCTCAGATTTTTTACGATCGTGGTCGCCAGGCTGTCGAGTTTGGTGGCGGCAGTATCCGGCGTCACGTTCCCTACGCTGTATTTCAATTCCACGACGCGGTTATCGAGCAAAAAGGCGGCTGTAATGTCGCTGTTTTTGCTCGAACTTGACTCGCTCTCAACCCAGCTGGTGTTTTTGTACGAAGGAAATGGCGTACCTTTTTTGTTATCTTGGCGTGTTTTAAAGATCTTTTGGGCTTGGTCGGCGTCGGGATATTGGTTTACCGTTATCTTGACGTGCTTCTGGTCGAACGACGTGAAGTCGGAAAGCAAATAGTCACAATTAGAAGTCACCGCACCCGAAAGCAATGGATCTTCAGTTGTCTTCGCCAGATCATAGCGGCCGCCCGGCGTTTGATCGTACGGGATAGCCTGGATGGCAGAAACGGCTTCGCCACCCTTGTCATCGCGGAGCGTCGCACCAGCCTTTTTAATATCGTCACGCGTCAGCGCATTACAAGCGTACAAGTAGGGGTGCGATCCGACGGTTAGTGTCGGGGCAGTTGCCTTTTGGGCATCTTCGGTCTTTTTGCCGTGCGACGACAAGCCGACAACGATGCCTATAACGATAGCCACCACGACGACGCCCGCACCCAGCATGAGGTACCGCTTGTTTTTATTAGGCACCACCGGTGGTTGTGCCGGCGTCTGCGGCGCGCCTTCGATCGGCGTTTGTGGGTTACTTGGTTGTTGGTCCATGCGTTTGCCTCCGTTCAAAGTATCTAATATGTCTTTTTTATTATACAAGTAACCGCCTATGCTCTGAAATAAACACATTATAGGGGTTAGATTAGGATATCCGGCCCGCAAATGGTATGCTTATATAAGCAAGTTACTCAACTCTATACCTTTTATACGCTGTGCTCTGGCAAGCCTCTTATTCTCGGCTATAGCAACGACCCTGTCTCGCGTACATATCAGCTTATAGAAAGGCTCAAAAAGACAATGGCAACTAAATTATTCGTAGGTAAACTATCTTACGACACTACTAATGACAGCTTACAAACACTGTTTGCACAGTACGGCAAGGTCGTCAGTGCGCAGGTTATCATGGACCGCGACACGAACCGCTCAAAAGGTTTCGCCTTTGTAGAAATGGAAGACCAGGCAGCTGCCCAAGCAGCAATCGCCGCCCTTGACGGTAAAGAATTTGAAGGCCGTATTATCGTCGTTAATGTCGCCAAACCACGCGAAGACCGACCGCAAAACAACGGTGGAAGCGGTTTTCGTGGCGGCTTCCAGCGCCGTTAGCCAAAGGAACGGTATGGTTACTAAAAAACTCGGCTCAGCAGAGCTGTTATTCAGAGCGGCCAACGATCTGGGTCTTCGCCCTTCATGGCTGAAGCCAGGCAGCATCTTCGTCGTCCCCACCGCGGACGGCGAACGCTACGTCAATTGTTCGAGCAGCAGCATGAATTCGCAGCTGAGCTGTAGCATGACGGCCAACAAGAACACCTCCCGGCTTATTTTGGCACGAAAAGGTTTTCCGACTATGGCACACCTGGTGACCAAAAGCCTAGCCGAAGCTCAAGCGTTCCTGGCAACGTACAAGAAAATCATCGTCAAACCCATCTGGGGCAGTAACTCGCACGATGTGCATATCGTCGAGTTGCCCGAGCAGTTGACACGCTTTGATCTGGCAAAATATATCTGCGAAGAATACGCCCCGGGCAAAGAGTTACGGTATTTAGTCCTTAACAACCGGATCATCGGCGTGCATGAATGCCAATATGGCGAGTCTGTCGCCGAAGACCGTGATCTCGAACGCATATCATATCGGCGTATCGACTGGGATCCTGCGCTCGTTGCGCTATCGCTACAGGTTGCGAAAGCCTTCGATCTGCGTTTTGCGGCCGTCGATTATATCATCGGTGCAGACGGCCGGGCACGTATTCTGGAGATCAACAGTGCGCCCGGCATGAAGTGGTTTCATGCGCCAACCAGGGGCCCGATCGTCGATGTCGCTCGCTTGTTCCTGCAAGCGACGCTCGCCAGCACACGTTCCGGAACTCCGGCGGCTTCCCTTTATTAGTTACTACAGCGACAGAAGCGTATAGTTAAAGTATAGGAGAATTTGGAATGAAACATCTTATCGGGCAGAGCCGTAATGGCATACAAGTGTACACGCAACTTATCGGCTCGCCAGCCGGGGCACGCATAGCTAAGCAACCGCAACTGTTAACGCTCGCCAAAGAGCTGTTCACCAAGGTCGCTTTGCGCGGTCCCGAAGTCCGCCTGGAATATGATATGAACCGGCCCGTGGGCTACGACTTCGTGGTCGAGACGTCGGACAAAGATATCGTTTTTTATGGCCGGCTCCTGAAAGATGAAGTGTACACGCGCTTTGTAAAAAACAGCAAAGCCCAACCTACGCAATACATCATGGTCAATCTCGTGCGGGATAGCGAAAATAACTACGAACTGTCCGACATCCGCCTCGGTAATTTGGCACCGCCCCGGCCTGGCAGCACCGACGAAACAGCCGAAAGCAAGCAGTACTGGGCAAGTCACGCCCTTATCCTGGACGGCCAGCCGCTCCAATTGCAAACCGTAACCAAAACATGCCCGTACTAATCCGTGCTACATACGGCAGTTATAAGTATTAAGAGATAAGGAGTTCCCATGCCCAAAGGTAAATCGCCCCAGAAAGCAATCAAGAAGCCCAAAAAAGCTAAGCAGTAGGCTCTCGCGCGCTACAATTATTATATGGGCGTTGTGCAATCCAAAATTGTGAAACCGCCGACATCGCTGGAACGCTGCTGGGCGAAGGCGGCAGATTATTCGATGGCGCGGCATTTTCTAAGTTCAAGTTAATCGAGGAAGTGACCGGCGACACCGGAGTGATCGTTGCGACGTATGAGCTCGCCGAATAGACCGGTCCGCTCAGCAATAGTGCCGGAGCCGGCTCGTGGGTCATGGGCTTTACGTTCTTAGTCCTCTAGGACAGACAATATGTTGCCGGCGGGATCTTTGAACCACGCGATGTTTGGGCCTTGATTTGCTTTTTTACCCCAAACAATACCTTTCTCATCGGCATGCGAGCCATCGTAGTGCTCGAATGTAACGCCTTTAGCGATCAGCGCATCGACCGATTGCTCAATGTCTTCGACCATAATATTCATTATTGTAAACGTGGCGGGCTGGTGGTCGGGTTTTGGGTACACAAACGTCCGGCCGCCATTTACAAAGTGTAGCGTCAATATTCCGCCTCCGTTTTCTTCTACGGTAAAGCCAAGCGTGTTGGCATAGAAATCTTTTGCTTTTGCTATATCGTCGGTAGAAAATCCATTTACTACTGGGGTATCTTGAAACATACGAACTCCTTACGATTGTGTTTTATGAGCACCGGATACAGTTACTGGCACCGTAATGACACGTCCGACCGGTAATGTGTTGGGCAGATCCTTCATGCTTGACTCCTTCTTTATTTTTATACCCCTGACCCTTAACTATAACAAACACTTTTCACGCTATTGACTGTCACGGACATCACGTATTCCTAACTTATTCTCTAAGTACACGACTGTCGGGAGATTGAGTAAATGGAACTTCACGGTATACGTCGGCAACTTGAAGCCAATTTCAGGGTTTATGCCACGGTCTGCAGACCTCATGTCAAATTGCTTGTAGGAATACTTCTTCAAAAAGTCTTCCTTATCGTCGAGCAGCACCAGCTCGACATGTTCGAGTCCCTCGACGGTTTCAATACCTTCTTTTGGAGCTGGAAGTTCTATCGCATCTATACGCCAATTCTCATATCGTATAGGCTCAAACAGCCGGAAAGTAGCTATGGGCCGGCCATTAACCTGGGTTTCGCCCAAGAGTCTACCAAAAGCTGCCAGTTCTTGTTTCTTGGTCGCATAAGCTTCAAAGGAAGATACACGGTAGCACATATGATCCATCTGAGAAAAATCGGCCAGGTCAAAACCCTCACCCTGAATTTCTGTAATTATTTGCTTCAGGAAGGTGTGGTAATCACCGATGGTAGCTTGTAAATCATTCATTATTTTATTCTATCAAAACTAAAAAGTAGCTTCCTTGGTGAGTTGGAATATGTTGAGCTGGGATTGAAGGTGCTAGGCGTGCTTTTACAGACATAAAATCAAGCTTACGTGCCAGAAAGTCCGTAAGTATCCCGTGCTGGATTTGTCCCTCGTATAAGCTTTAACAGTGATTGCTTTGTATGAATTGGTTTATCCCCATAACCTTCGAGTGTTTGTATGGCTGTGTAGACACTTGCTAGATCTCCATCCTTGGCATTTTTTAGTAATCTTTTACTAAAATCTAAGAGCCTTTTCTCGGGTATTGCCTTTAGCCGTAGCTCATGCTGGCTCAAGCCACTCGGAGCAGCCATGACGTCTATGGAGTAACTCGGACCTAACACTTTATTAAATACGAATGCTGCTCGCTCAAGTTGAAAATCTGAAGTTACAACCACAACACTCTTCCACGACCTGCGCTCCAAATACTCACATGCCGAGAAATAGGCGTTGCCTATCGTGTCAAGCGAAGAATCTTCCATATACAGTGGACATGTTTTTTGCACCTTCGTTAGTGCGTACTCGACCATCGCTTCAGCTTCCGAACGTAGTGGCACATACGAGAGTAGCAGGCTCCAGCGTCCACTGAATATGAGGGGCGTTCCGCACGGCTGAGCAAGTTTTATAGCAAGGTCAACTCGAGCCTTAGATTGAAGAGGTATTTGCCCATCGGCCGAAATTCCCGCCCCAAGGACAATAACTGCGTCTGTGTTTTTCTTAATCATTAAAGCCAATTATACAAAAGGCCACACGGTTCTGGAACTGTTTGTATGAGTAGTAGGCGATTATAATAATTGCAATGGTGGTCTCGCGGAGAGTATGCTTCACGCAGTGCTTACTTCTATTTTATAAGAAGTTCGCTCTGGTTCGGCATATATCGTCTGCCGATCGCAGCCGCTAGCGAACTCCTTTAGCTCGATTTATTAGAGACATAACCAAGCAAAAAGCCCACCAAATGGTGAGCTTTTTGCAACGACTACTAGGGTCGAGACCTTCTTTGATGGGTTGGAATATATTGAAACTCAACTCAGAACACTAGGTATATACTAGTATACAAAGGTTTACATTAGTATATATGCATACTACACTAGTTTTAGGAGGAATATTCATGTCAGCAACTCAAGCAATCAAATTAGACGATGAAACTAACAACCGCTTAAAGGCGCTATCCCAACAACGCAACAGGTCTGCTCACTGGCTTATGCGTGAAGCCCTGCAAAGATACCTCGCCGAGGAAGAGCGCTACGAACGGGAGAAGGCAGAAGACTTGGCCGAATATGAAGACTACATGTTGACTGGCAAAGCCATAGACAACGAGACCGTTACAGCTTGGTTGAATGAACTTGCAGATGGCAAAAAAACAACATGGCCAAAGCAAAAATAGTTTGGCGTGAACGCGCGCTTGAAGACATTTCTCGCCTTTACGATTTCTTGTTTGAAAAGAATGAAGAAGCGGCCGCAAAAGCGGCCCGAGTAATTTTACGAGGCAGTTCTCTACTTGAAGAATCTCCGCGACTTGGCCGTCCAATGGCAGACGGCACGGGAAGACGTGAATTATTCATTCCCTTTGGTGCTGGATTTTACGCATTACGCTACTTCCTCACAAACGATATAGTTATCATCGTTCGTGTTTGGCATGGACGCGAGGACAGAAAAGAAGATTAGCTCCATACAAGGAATGCATAGATTACAAAATATTCTTGGTACGAAATAGTGAACGCCACGTCCCAAATATGAAACATTTGTGGCTTAGTTTTGTTTAAGTTAAAATGGAAAAAGATCAATGAAAAACTCAAAGAATGGGGCACCGCAGCGAGGATATAATAAAAAGGAAAGTGTACTTGCGCCTTCACGGGGTTTCGTAGTCTTTTAACTCGATCGAATTAGCAGCTTTCGCCATCATCTTTCCTATCATTTTGAATATAACGCTCATGAGGCCGGGGATGCGAAGTGTCGCATTGCGTAGCCAAATAGTAAACTTGGTATTTTCCACCATACTTTCTGCAGTCATACGGCCAATCTTTTGATTCTTTTCAACATACGTCCGTAGCTGCTGTTCGTAAGCTGTGAAGGCGGCAGCGTAGTCACCATTCGCAGCCTTTAGCTCGCCAGCCAAAACGTAGGCCCCCACTAACGCCATACTCGAACCTTGGCCCGATAGAGGCGAAGGTCCGTATGCAGCGTCGCCTACCAATGCGATCCGGCCTTTCGACCACGTCGGCATGTGAATCTGGCTAATCGAATCGAAGTAAAAGTCAGACGCTTTTCTCATATATCCGAGCAATGATTGCGTCTCCCAACTTGTTTGGTCAGCAAAAGCTTCTGCCACCAATGCCTTTTGCTGATCGGTATCCTGGTAGCCGTACTGCAACGGATTGGACTTAAACAAGAACATACCCTTGGCTTCTGTATTATTACGAGCGCTTAACATTCCTGCGGTTCTGCCAGGCGTGCTATGAAACTGTTGCTTATGGTCAAGGTTCATATAGTTCTCTAAGGTGAAAATTGAAATATAGCAGCCAAGAAAATGGCTAAACTGCCGCTCGTCGCCGAATGTCAGTCGACGCACTGCGGAGTGCATACCATCAGCGCCAATAACAAGGTCGAACTCCTGAGCTGGCGCATGCTCGAACGTAACCTCTACATGATTTTCTGTCTCATGCAAAGCTGTTACCGAATCGTTCCATATAAGGTTTACGCGATCTTTGATGAGATTATAGAGAATGGTACTGAAATCCTGACGAAAAATTTCGATATCAACGCCTTTTTCGTTGGCCATGGCAGCATCGCTCATTTTCCCTTCAACTCTTCCCTCATAATCCACGAAAAACACGCCTTGCATATTGGTATCGGCTGCCCGTACCGCTTCTAGGATACCCATGTGAGAGATAACTTCAACTGCGGCGCCCCGAATATCAACCCCATAACCACCCGGCCGCAAAGCAGGTGCTCGTTCTACGATCGTGACATCAAAACCGTACGTGTCGAGCCAGTAGGCCAGTGCTGGACCGGCGATACTAAGGCCCGAGATAAGAACTCGTGTTTTTGTAGTAGCACCTGTCATCTAAATCCTGTTATCTTTCTCGACAGCCTTCAGGACAAGCGCCACTAGTTCTTTTTTGAAAGCTTCGACGTTGAGTCCCCCGCGAATACCAAGCTGGGCCAGGAATGAATCACGGGCGCCTTCGATCATAATTGCCAGATGAAAAGCATTGATGTCGCCGAACTCACCTGATTTTTTACCGTTTTCGAGCGTATCCTGAAGGATAGTAAACAATCGGCCGGCACTATCACCCAAATAAACCATTGACCCATCATTGGAACGCAGGCTAAATATTATTTCCGCAGAGGCCCTGAACCGGTCCTTGTGGGTGGTCATGTTATCGATATCTGCCCGTAGGATGGTTTGTAACTTTTCAGACGCCGCCATATCAGCAGTTAACTGCGCTTCAACATAGCTAGCTCTATCTTTTAAAAGTTGTTTCAGCGTTGCGCCCGTAAGCTCAGCCTTATCCTTGAAATGATAAGGAATAAGGCTGGGGCTAATACCGGCTTGCTTGGCGATAAGTAAAAATGAGGTATTTATATAACCGTGGCGGGCGAGCGTTTGTATAGTCGCCTCAATTATCTGGTCACGCCGCGCCTGTTCGATAAAAGAGCGTGATACTGTATTTTGATTGGGTAATTTATTTTCTGAATGCATATTCAAATAGTAGACTACGCGTTCAAATCGTGCAAGGACAGGGAGTATCTTTAACGCTATTGGATTGCACCCTAAAGGAATCGAACTCAAAATAACAGATGTAGATATGCAAAAAGAGTCCCACACGATAATTGGTGGAACTCTTTTCATCTGTAACTAAACTTGGTGATCCCAAGGGGAATCGAACCCCTGTTGCCGGGATGAAAACCCGGTGTCCTAACCGCTAGACGATGGGACCAAAATGAGGAAGGTACAATTCATGCTTGCATGAATTTATCTGACGAATGCAGCACCATACACCCGTATGGGACCAACTACAGAAAGTACATTCCACACAGCATAAGCAGTAGCGCCGTGCTCGTGAAGCACATTGCGGAAAATTGCAGCGTGCCCCGAAAGGCACGCCCGCTGTTTGGACTGATTTATTTTACCATAACGGAGGTAGAAATGGAATACTCTTCTTCCGGTTACATGCCAATTATGCGCCGTTTTGTGGCTCTTTTGGCCGTGCAATCTGCGCCATCAACATTCTATGGGTCAGCGTGATGTAGGTAAATCCGCACTCATGGACCATACCGTCACCCAATTGGCTTGTTATATGTTCATTAAGATGCACTTGCTCGGCGCTAAATTCGGCTTTGACCACTTCAAGCTTGGCCGGATCCGCTTCAGCCTTCCATCGATCGTCATCTGGGGACTGCATCAATTCCTTGAAGTAATCACCTATGGTTGCCCTTTCCACCTTGGGAAGCTCACCGCCATATGCGTACCTTATGGCAACATAAGCCAGGGCGATCTCCCCTTTCACCGCGGCCACTGCGTCCGTACTCTCATCAGGCGCAAAATATCCACCACATTCTATGAGTCGGTTTTGTATCCATCCCGCCAGCGGGCCTTCCTGATCGTCATTGAGTACGGTGAGCGGGTCAGGTTCATTTTCCGCGCTCCGAATATGTTCGGGCAGAATGATTCGATTGCCACTAGCCATGCTTTCCCCCATTGCCCTCGAAGGAGCTGTTCTTTACATCCTCCCATCATAGCAAGCCACTTCTGTTTTTAACCAAAAGAAAACCCCCGGGTATCAATTCCGGGGGTTTTGTAGAGTGTTCCTAGAGCGGTCAGTCATTGCTCGTTACGTGTAACTTTAGCACGTTTTGAGCGGGTTGGCTACCGTTTATCCACAGCTTTGTTACAAAGTGTTGCGGGCAAGACGACGCTTTTGGATGAAGTAGTGAGCGGCTGCTGCGGCAATTGAAGTACCTGCAAAGATGCCAACTACGTTACCTGCACCCGTGTTTGGAAGGGTTGTTACAGGGGTTGCCGGAGTACACTCAGGCGAACCAGGTGCCGGAGTACCACCAGGGGTACATGGCTTCGGGCTACACTCTTGGCTACCAGGAGCTGGGTTACCACCAGGTTGGCAAGGTTGTGGTGGCAAAGTAGGACTTACTTTTGCAACACAGTTACCTGTACCAGTAATGGTCTGTTCACCAGTTGGAGTCGTAAAGTGCAAGGTTGGGGTTACGCTGTAGTTACCAGCTTTTGCGTAGGTGTGGTCGGTTTCTACTGTGAGGCCGCCGTTTGCAGGTTTAACGCTGCTCGTCTTGTTGCCGTCACCGAAGTCGAAGTCAACGCCTGTGAAAGTCGCACCGTTACCGGCAGTAGCTTTGAGGCTAAAGTGGTACGCAAGTTTGTTGCTTTCGTTGGGCATCGTTACCTGCAAGTAAGTACAAGTAAAGAATGGAGCTTCAACTTTTACCGCTTTCACACACTGACCAGCAGGAGCGATTACAGTGCTGCCACCGGCAGGCAAGTTTACGTACACAGTAACTTTTGCAGTCCAGTTGCCAGCCTTGGTGTAGGCGTGGGTAACTTTGGTGCTTGGGGTATCTTGTGAAACAGTTGCGCTACCATCACCAAAGTCGTATACGACGTGGTTGATGCTTGCACCGTTACCGGCACTTGCAGCGCTGCTAAAGCTGTACTCGTTCAGCTTACCAGTTGCGCTCATCTGCAAAGCGTCACAGCTGTAGTTCGGCTTAACAGGGTTGTCGGTTGTGATAGGGTTACCACATTGGTTGAGGACAGCAAACTGCATAACACCCTTGTCGTCAAACAAGACAGTTACCGGCAAGCTGTTGCTCAAAAAGACCGTTTTGTCGCTCGAACCGTACAAGGTTTCACCTGCAATGTTGTAGGTTACCTGTGGGTAGTGCGAGTTTGCGTGGCGACCGAGGCTCCAGGCATCGGTAGCAACAACGCGGCCATCAACGACGATCGTACCGTCTTTCATGGCAGTACCAGACTTAGCAGACGAAACAAATCGGCTGTAGTCACTTGGTGCAAGACCGAACTTAGCGTAAATATCACGCAAGTCGCTCTGGTTGTTAATGTGGTTGATCAAATCTTGAGGATTTGTGAAACCACAGTTAATGATTGAGTTAGTAGTACAATCTTGGGCTGCAAAACTCTTTTGCTTAGTCGCAATACCTGCGCCGGCAGCTCCAACTACGGCGAGGGCGAACACACTAGCGACGATAATCTGCTTGGCAGATACACGGCGCAAACGCGTCAATGCTTTGGTTAATACGTTCATCTATAACACCTCCCTTGATGTTTACTCTATATTACAATATCAAACCGCTTTTGTCAATAAGTTTATCACCTTTTATAGTGTTACATTTGCAACAGACTACCGGTGTAAGGTGTTAGCCGTAGTTTATTAGGCGCCTGACAAACCCCGAGCACCCCATGTCCGTGCTCAAACACTGCGGATAAAATACCGCAAACTCCGCGCGTTGACATGGGGATGCTCGGGGTTTGTCAGGTGTTATTTACGGTTTGTATTCGGGAGTTTTCGCGTGGTATCAGTGGTCGTAACCGTGGTACTTTTCGGTAGTAATTCGGCCTTTGGGAAGCTAAAACCAAAGGTACTCCCCTTATCCGGCCGACTCTTAAAGATAATAGCGCCACCCTGGGCAATAACCACCTTTTTGGCCATAAACAGGCCGAGACCCGTCCCGTCCGGCCGAGCGCGCTTGGCATTTTCGGCACGGTAGAACTTGCTGAATAAGTGGTGTTGCTCGGGTTTTGGCACGCCGATACCGTTGTCAGTCACCGTAAATTCAATGGTCTGCGGCTTTTCAATCAAACTAACCGTAATCGTACCGCCGCTCGGCGTGTAATAAATGGCGTTATCGATAAAGTTCATGATCACCTGCCGGATCTTAGTCTCGTCAAACATAAGTGCCGGGAAGTGTTCTGGCTTTTTATAGGTGAGCTTGAGATTGCGTGACTCGGCTGTCTCCTGTAACTGATTGATCTCACCTTTAATGACATCGGCGAGATTGGTCGGAATCGTTTCGATCAGGAATTTGCCCGTCCGCAGCCGGGATACATTCAACAGATCAGAAATGAGGTACACCATACGTTGCGCACTCACGAACGATTGGTTCAGCAGGCGGCGCTGCATGGCATTCAGCTTGCCGGCGTCGCCATCCAAAACCATGCTGATATAGCCTTTAACAGAGGTCAGCGGCGTGCGCAACTGGTGGCTCGCCATACTAATGAAGTCGTCTTTGGTTTCATCGAGCAGCTTGAGTTTGTCGTTGGTACGGCGAAGTTTCTTGGTCGCTTCGTCGATTTTCTCTTGTAATGTCTCGTTGAACTTCTCGATTTGCTCGAAGTGCAAGGCATTCTGCACCGCGATAAACAATTCTTTCGTAATAATGTCGATAATCTTTATGTCCTGGTTGTTATACGGATTGCCGCTGCGTTTTGGGCCGAGCACCAGATATCCGAGCCCCTCGCTATGCAAATCCGCTTCTGAAACCAAGCGGCCCAGCACGGCGATGTCGTTTTTGGTGAGCAATCGACGCAACGCGCCCTGATCTGGCGGCAAATTGTCGGTCACTAGGATAATATTCGCCGCATGCGGTGTAATGTGTCGGACACTCGCCACGTCCTGCTCTGAGAAATTCTTACTCACCGTCCCAATCACCTGCCGCGGCCGGAATTCCGTCTCTTTGATGCCGAATAAGCAGAATTCGGCTTTCAAATGGTCGGCGATCACCGCAGAAGCCTGTTCGAGCAGCGTCTCGAGCTCGATATTCTCTACAAGCACTTTGTTCAACCGGTCGATAAAAGTCTGCGGATCATACACGTCCTGGTAAAAAATGCGGTTCGTAAGGCGTTTAAACACCTTGCCGAGCGGTTGGAACAGCGCCGCCACGATCAGCGTAATGAAGGCAAGCAAGAGCACCGTACGCGTCGTAAGCGAGGTATGCAGCAAATGCGTGCTCACCAGCACGGCCAGACCGACATACAACAGCGCTGCCGTTCCGACTGTCAATATATAGGTGACGGCGCGAACGGTATACAAACGGATGTCAAACAGCTTGTGGCGAATGATCGCCGTCGTAACCGAAATGGCAAATAACAACGTAAAGAACGGCCCGATCCACACCGTACTGCGCTGCCCTAAAAGCGGCAAAGACAGGTTAGTGATAAGCGCCGGGATACTCGCAAAAATTGCCCCATAAAAAGTATAGGCCAATTGCGTGCGGGCCAAACCGCGTGATCGCCGCACTTTCAGATAGAACGTTACATACACCAACATAAAGAACACCGAGAAAAACGCGGCGTACAGCGTGAATGGCCCGGTATTCGGCGTCGGGATATTCAAGCCGCGGGTAATCTCGATACTCTTAATGAATAGTCCGAAGTCAAACAAAAACAGCGCTGCAAACACCATAAATGGCACGGCGGCAATAATTATGTGCCGCAGGCTTAGGTGCCGGTTCTCAGGAAAGCCGAGCGCAAAGAACCAGATTGAAATGGGAATGATCATCGGAACAATGTAAAAGACTTCGGCGCTGGCATGTAAAAGCGCCGGATTACGCGTCAATAGCAAAACCATGTCGCCAAGCGCCCAGCCAATGACACCCAGCATCGAAACTGCAAAAAACCAGCCGTAAGCCCGACGATAAGTGCGCACCAATACGACTAACGTAAAAATAGCGTTAACCACAATGGTCGTAAAAAGCGTGAGGAATGGAAGAATCGTCTGGTGATTTATTACAATATTCACTAAGCAAATGATAGCATGAGCGAGATGTAAGCGATACGGTATTTAAGCTGCTGCTACCGGAGGAATACGGACAGGGCGACCAAACGCCTGGGGGCGTGAAGGATGGATGCCGAATTTGGTAAAGAGTGCGCTGGTGTAGCGGACTTTCTGAGCCGTTACCGCCTCACGAACCGCAATCTTACTCATGATACTCGAGATTACATCTTCCGTCATGCCCCGTTCGCGTAGTTCTGCTTCGTACAATGCCTGACTGGCAACTTCGGCCTCACAACCGAATAAGTCGGTGTGTGAGTCATGCATCGTCGCGTAGTCGTAGCCGCGGCGTACAATTTTGCCCATGCTATCCGAACCGATGACCCACACCACGGCTCCGCCGAGTTTTTCGGCTTGCAGCGGATCAACACTGCCTGGCTGACTGTCGTCGATAATGACGCGGCCTTCGAGGTTATCAATGCCGAACGCCTCTAAATCGAGCTTGGATGACTTACCGGCGATTGCCGAAATAGTGGCCTGACTCGCCATAATAGCATCGACTTCATTGCCTGCAGCAACAATATTTGATGCCAACGCCAAAGCCCTTCCGACCAGTTTTGCGTTCGGGTCATATACATGGATTTTGGCGTCAGGATTCTGCTGCGCGGTAATTTCAGCAATGCGCATCCCGATAGCGCCGAGCCCGAGCACGGCAATCGAGTCTGCCTTGCCATTCGCTTCCGGGAGTGTTTTTTCAAGCGTATCGGCAACGATCTTGTTGATGAGTGCAATCGTACCACCGTGACCGGTGGTAACCGTTACATGTTCATTGGTAATCTTCTGTCCGAACCTCGTGTAAGACGGCAAACTTGCACCAAGGCCCACATGGGTAACGCCAAATCGTTCATAGGCGAAATCAACTGCAGCATTAATGTTTTGGTTTATGGCTTTTGATTGCAGTGAGACGGATTGACCGAGGTCATGCCGCATATCTTCGGATACCGGCACAAACATCAGATAGCCCTGCTTACCGTTTTGCGGTGCATATGTATCGATTACAAATGGCGGTAACCCGATCAACATTTGTGCACGTAGTTGGTTTGGGAGATATCGAAACGCCGGGATTGATTGCTCCATCTCCGGGCCATACTTTTCGTGGTCACGACCGGTGCGGATAGGTACCAAAAACGCATGGCTGCCATCAGCATCCGGTGCAACGCCATGCTTGGGTCGGTCGTTGTAGTTGGCGAACGTTGCCTCCACAAAAGCGCGCGTAGCTTCAAGCTCAATGTGCGAAACTTTGTCGGCGTGGTTTTGCTCCAGGTAATCAACCAGCCCAAGTATTTTTTCTTGGACAGTCTGTTCTGAAAAGGTCGTATAAAACGTTTTACGTTCTTCGAGCGTTTCGGGGATATCTAAAAAGCCGGCTTCTTCTGCCCATGAACGGACATCTTCCTGAACGGCGTTCAGCTCTTCGCCTTCAATTTTATCAACTGTTTGGGCAACATCCCGAAGGTCGAAATATTCTTCAAGTAATTCACGGCTGCGCGGCAAAGCGCCTTCGCCCGCAATAACATCAAAACCGGTAAAGACAGGGGGAACAGGTGCATTGAACTCATGTAGCGGCATCGTTAGTGCTGCCATAGTTTTTCTCCCAAATTACGCTCTCGCTAAAAATCGTGAGTACAAAAAACGGCCCAAAACGCTTGTGGCGCTTGGAGCCGTTTAGTCTACAAATTTCACGACCTATCTTACGATGAGGTTACTTGTATAGTACTCCTGTTTGATAAAAAAGTCAATATTATACAACATACACATGTTATGTGTCAAATCGTAATTACGCGGCCGGTAACTCCGGTAAACGCTGCTCGACGACCATGGCATCACGCAAAAAATCAGGGTTCATAGGCACACTTTTGTGTAACGCACCGGCCATTCCATTGGCAAGATTAGCGCTTAAAAGCTTTATGGCACCTATGTCGTACGAACCGCTAAGGACGAGTGTGTCACTAGGGTTTGCGGCCAGCAGCTCAAACGTCTTGTCGTTGGTTATCGCCACTTCACTGCAGCGCACGTCACCCATATCAGCGATGGTTTCATTCAAGCTGATCCGTACACCACGGCGTGTGCCGTCCTCTTCTTTTGGCTGGTAAAAGCTGATGTTATAATTTTCGTTCATAAGTGGCGACGGATTTTCCCACACGATGCGATCAACGATCATGAGCTGCCTTTCACCGACTTGCTGGGGCGATTCAAAAACGAGGCGGTCATGAGTTCGACCACCTTCACTCCTTGGGACGTGAATGAGCGCATTTGTTTCGGCTGCGGCGGCAAATTGTTCGGCACAGGCTTTGCGCAAATTATTTTGAGCGGCTACGCGCTCGGCTTGTGTGCCGAATTGTTGTTCACGTTCGTGGCGGCGGCGCTGAAACGGTAACAGACGAGCGGCAGAAGATGCGACACGTCCTAAAGCGTGTTCGCGGTAAGAAGGAGTCGTTTCGGGCATACGAATAACTTCTTGTTTCATAGTCGATATTATACCATTAAATATAAGCATTAGCAATACCACTCCAGCGTAATGTGCAGTTCTGACTTGCAGCCGTAGAGGAATGTATGGTACTTCTTAAGAGGAGTATTTATTTGAAATTAAGAGTATTTATGACACTGAAAATCGCAGTAATCGAAGACGATACCGACATCCAGACCATGTACAAGTTCAAGCTCGAAAAAGAGGGCTTTGTTGTTGCTACGGCCAACAATGGATTGCTTGGGCTTGAAGTGGTCGAACGGTTTAAGCCGGACCTCATACTTCTCGATCTTATGATGCCGGTCATGAACGGCGCGGAAATGCTCATTCGTTTGCGCGCCGCCGACTGGGGCAGCGACATGCGTGTTGTTGTGCTAACCAACCTAAGCAAGGATGAGGCGCCTCAAGCGCTTCGTTTTTTAAACGTCGACCGTTACATCGTGAAAGCCCACCACACACCCGCCCAAGTAATTCAAATAGTACACGAAATACTTGGCCAAAATTCAACCTGATGCTATACCTAGTCATAAGCAAACCACGCGCGCGAGAAAGTTAGATAGAAATTAGGGGGCAGCATGACAAAAGTAGCAATCATCGAGGACGACCAAGCGATCTCACAGATGTACCGCATCAAATTTGAGGCGGAAGGATACACCGTTGAGACTGCCGAAAACGGTAAACTCGGCCTTCAGCTTGCCGAAAGCATGAAACCCGACATCATTTTGCTCGACATCATGATGCCCGTTATGAACGGCGATGAAATGCTTGCCCGCCTTCGCAACACGCCTTGGGGTAAAAACATTAAAGTCATCGTGCTCACCAACAAAGGCGAGCAGGAAATCCCCGAAGAAGTCCGCAATCTCAACGTAAGCGCGATCATTTTGAAGGCCGATATGACGCCCCGTCAAGTAGCGGAATTAGTAAAAAGCAAGCTGGCAGCATAAATTGCGCCCTGTTGCACTCGGCGCACACTTTTGCAATCTGATAGCGAGTACAGGTATAGTTAAATCATGAATGTTGCAATTATCGGATACGGCATCGAGGGTCAATCTGCCGCGGAATATTGGAAGCGACTCGGCGACCGCATTACCATCTGTGACCAAGGCGAAGACATTCAGGTACCGGGGTATGCGGACGCGCACCTCGGGCCAGGATATCTGAACAATCTCGACGAATTCGATGTAATTGTACGCAGCGCGGGCATCAACCCCGGCATTATCTTGGCGGACAATCCCGCTGTGGGCGACAAAATTACCTCTGTAATGAATGAGTTTTTGCGCGTATGCCCCACCAAAAACGTCATTGGCATCACCGGCACAAAGGGCAAAGGTACCACCTCGACTTTGATCGCCGAAATGCTCCGCGAAACCGGCAAAGAAGTGTTTTTGGGCGGAAACATCGGCCTTTCGCCGCTCGATTTCTTGCCGCATGTGACGGCCGACAGCTGGGTAGTGCTCGAAATGTCGAGCTTTCAACTGTATGACTTACACTACAGCCCGCGCATTGCCGTCTGTTTAATGGTCGCACCCGAGCACCTTAACTGGCACAGTGACATGGATGACTACCTGGACGCAAAAGCCAACCTCTTCAAGTACCAAAAACCGACTGATACGGCTATTTATTACGCCGATAACCTCAACTCACATCGCGTCGCCAGCGCCAGTTCGGGCGCCAAGCTCACTTACTTCGCCCCGCCCGGCGCCTATGTTGCCGACAACCAAATAATGATCGACAACCAGGTGTTAAGCCATGTTGGAGAGCTCAAACTATTGGGGGCGCACAACTGGCAAAACATCTGCGCCGCCGTGACCGCCGTGTGGCAAGTCACCCAGGATGTCGATGCGATCCGCCGCGTTTTGAGTACGTTTAGCGGCCTCGAACACCGCATCGAATTTGTCCGTGAGTTTGAAAACGTCATGTATTTTGACGACTCTTTTGGCACCGCGCCGCAAACGGCGATCGTGGCACTCGAAGCATTTTCACAGCCCAAAGTTATTATCCTTGGCGGCTCGAACAAGGGTATTCCGTTTGATGCGCTGGGCGAAGCAGTGGTCAAAAATAACGTGAGCCATGTGGTCACTATCGGCGAAACCGCACCACTGATCGAGGAGGTACTCACTAAGGCCGGCTTTACCGCGTTTACTCGAGGTGGCAACACTATGGACGCGATCGTCGCCAAAGCCCGCGAACTTGCCAAACCGGGTGACGTCGTCTTACTCTCACCCGCTTGTGCCAGCTTTGGCATGTTCCCGAACTACAAAGTACGAGGCAACGAGTTCAAGCGAGTCGTGCAATCACTTGTGTGAGTCGTGAAACGATGGCTTGCTCGGGCTGTACCACTTGTGCGCGCCCAGCGGCCATGGCTTTGATTTCCGCTTCGATCCAGTGGTAGTGCGTGCAGCCAAGCACAATAACATCGGCATTTTGGGTGAGCGCCTGCTCGATGCGTGTGCGGATTTTTTGGTCATCCACCTGGTTGTGTTCGATCATATAGGCCCAGTCACTGCAATCCGGTTCAATCACGGTAAGGTCCGGTGCGTAGGTGTTTTTAAGCCAGGCGTAGCGGTCGGTTGCAAGTGTGCGCGGCGTGGCACAGACGGCAATGACGCCGGTTTTTGTAAGGCTGGCGGCGGTTTTTACCATGGGCTCGATGGCGATGAGCAGCACTGAAAACCGCTCGCGTAGTTCACCGATGAGCGCGGTGCTCACCGTATTGCAAGCCACAACGATCACCTGACAGCCACGCGCAATCAGCGCTTCGAAAATCGGCACCACATACTCCCTGATTTCTGCCGGTGTTTTGGAGCCATACGGCACATGCTGTTGGTCATTCATGAAGATGACGGTATGTTCGGGCATGGCGCTTTCGATAGCGCGGGCGAGGCTCAAGCCGCCGATTCCCGAATCAAACACGCCAATGTTCATAATTATTCACCTGGTATCGGAGTAATAACGGGTTCGTCGGCCTGGTTTTCAATAGCGTACCGTGCTGCGCGGATCACATTTTCAAATAATGCACAGACGGTGAGCGGTCCGACGCCGCCTTTGGTAGGCGTAATGCTGAGGTCGTCACGCTCGTATACCTCTGGTGCGACATCACCAACCGTTTTGCCTTCTTCGCCCGCCACGCCGGCATCGACGACTACGGCGCCCTGCTTGATCATATCGGAGTATAAGATTGCCGGACTACCGGTAGCGGTAATGATAACGTCGGCTTGCAAGGTTTCAGCCTTGAGGTCGGTTGTGGAGCGGTCCGCAACCGATACATCGATGCCCGAAGCACTCAGCATGCGCTCCAGCGGGGCGCCCACCAATTTACCACGCCCAATGAGCAACACTTTTTTGCCCTCCAGCGCAATGTTGTAACCGGCCAGCAGCCACAAAATCGCCATCGGTGTCGCCGGATCGAACTGCGCATTTTTGCCCAGGGCATCCACATCTTTTTCGGGAGCAACGGCGTTCACGACAGTCTCAGTCTCGGCGGGATTTTCCAGCGGTAACTGCACGATGATGCCGTGCACGGTGCTATCGGCGTTCAATTTCTCGATAGTAGCTACCGCATCTGCCTGCGCCACTTTATAGATGTCGACGTCGATCAGAATATCGGCGCCATAGCGCTTTTTCATGCGCATGTACACGTTGATGACCGGGTGGTCGATCGTCGCGACAATGGCGAGCTTCGGCGCTACCCCGCCCGCTTGGCGTAACCCGCGCACTGCATGCGCCTGCCGTTCTTTGATAAAGCCCGCTAGTTCAAGGCCGTTTAATAGTTTCATTAATCCTATTGTAACAGATGACGTGGCAGCTTGCGTAGATTGCCCTGCAACACGGCAAAAGCCTGTGGTATGATTAAAATGAGCTTAAGGGGATAACTAAAAATGCAAGAAGAAACCGGAGCATCAGCTCCACAACCAGCGGAACATCACGTTCCTCAAACCGTTAGTACTACCTACCAATCTAATCCATTCCTGGTGACGGTCCGGGGTATCGTTACGATATTGCAGGCCAACCCGGTAACCGCATTGCTGTTGATGATCGTATTGACACTCGTGGGCGTCGTCGCCTTTACCGTGTTGATCCTTATTTCGGCCATGCTGCATAGCACCGTGGTATCGATCTTCCTGTTACTACTGATTTTCCTGGGATACATCGCGTTTATCGCCATTAGTATCGGAAGTTATTTGGCCGTCGGCAGCGCTAGCACTCGCGGCGAAACCATCAGTGTAAAACAAGCCGTCAATAAAGCGAGCGACAAAGCTTTACAGCTGATCGGCGGCGGGATTTTGTCATTCCTCGCTATTGCGTTCGGCTTTGTGCTGTTGGTTATTCCCGGATTCATCATGCTGGGACGGCTTTCGCTAACACTGGTCGTTATGATGGAAGAAAATCTGGGCGCAGTCGCTTCGATCAAGCGCAGCTGGAACCTTACCAAAGGCCACGCCATTGAAATGCTGGGCGCTTTGTTCGCCGGACAATTTATGAGCGGTGGCGGCTTGTTGGGCGCAACGGTTGCGATTGCACCACTGTTCGGGCGCTACCAAGAACTCGTTGAACTTGAACGCTCCGGCCAGGCTAAACCGCCGACACATTGGCTCAACTACTTGGCTTTCATTCTCATGATTCCGTTTGTAGCGCTGATGATTATCGCGGGTATTGTAAGTAACAACGCCGCCAAGAACGACAAGAGCTACAACCAACGCGTACAGCAACAGCTCGACGAGCTTAACAAAAGGTCGAGCGATAGCAATTTCCAGGGTAGCAGCCCACTGAACGGCGGTAACGGCGACTACGGCGGAGACTCCGGGAGTGGCAGCGGTTCGAGCAGCCACGGCGACTCATACACCTGGTAATTTGTCGGGCTTTGGCCCGGAGTCACCTTGTCTAACCCAACGAGAGGTGTTATACTAGCCTCTCGTACGGGCCATTAGCTCAGCTGGTTAGAGCACCTGCCTCTTAAGCAGGGTGTCCTGGGTTCGAGCCCCAGATGGCCCTCCAAAAGATCGTAACTTAATTACCAAAAGCAGCCCACTATCTGGTGAGGCTGCTTTTGGTTAGTTCGCCCCTGGATTCCGATCCTGGTTCGCCAAGCAACAAAAAAATGAACACAAGAAAAGAGTTGACGAGCCGACATATATTAAAACTAGACGCTATTTTATGACTGGCCAAGCGCCCAACGCACCTTGACGGTATTTGAGCATAAGATTGTCATCGGCGCGCACACCTTTTCGCTTGTCTAGACGCTGGATACTAGTAGAGCCTCGTTTACTTTTATGCGCAAAGTTAATCTGGTTCTTGTCTAGTAAATCCAGTACCAATAAATCGTGTGCACTCAGTAATAACTGCGCATGACCCTTGTTGGTTTTGTTATGAAAAAACTTATCAATAAGAGAAACGAACATACGAGGATGTAGGTAGGCGTCAAGCTCATCAATGACAACCATTCCGCCTTGCTCAAGAGCATCACCCATCATCCGCGTATGGGCAAGATATTGCTGAGTTCCTGACGACTCGTTTTCAAGGTCAAGCATGAATGCGTCTTCACCAGAACCGTGCTGGATCATACCTTCTTTACCAAAGCTATGAATGCCTAGATCAGCATAACGCCGAACGTCATGTTCCGCCTTGCGTTTCGAAGGAGTATTTGATTGGTAATACCTAAGGGCCTTATAGGCAGCATATCTGTGGGGCATGAACCTATCGTGAACGTCTATGTTGGTCTCAAAACGTCTCCAGTAGTTGACGATCCGTGAAGCATAGTTATGCCCGAATCTGCTTGCCCCAGAGATAAGGCTTGAGTTGCTCAATTCTTCAGAAAGCCAGAACTTCTCATTAAGTCCAAAAGATACATCTTCAAGGTCATATTCCTTAGACTTTGTTTTCCTGGCCCTTAAGAATAATCTCTTGTTGGTCATACGCTTGTTGGTGAGACTACGCACTGATAGTTCTTCTTTTAGCACTTTTGCATCAATAAGAGTCACTGCATACGTATAAACACCGTCGTCCATTTCAAATACGATTTTGAACTCAGTCGGCTTCTTGGACTTACTACCGGCAAAGGGCATAAAAAGAGGAAACTCACTCATATCGTGCCTAAAAGAGTCAATTATGAACCATTGCAAGAAAACCAAAGCTCGGAGCGCCGTTGTCTTACCGGAGGCATTTGGGCCCATAATTGCCTGAATGCACGACAACCTAGCTCCGGTGGGCGTCTTGAAATACCACTCCTTTTTGGGAGCTTTTTCATCTACGCGGAAATCAATGGACACTTCTTCATCAAAAGAGTAGTAATTTTTAGCGCTGAAGTAATGAATCATGCTTACAGCATAGCATTCGCATCCCGTAAGGTCAATATTACACTTATTCCTGGACGATAGCGGCTTAGGGCTTGACTTCTGTAGTCTACTGTGCTATGATCAGAGGTAGTTAAGAGATTCTCTCTCAAGACAAAAACCCGAGGCCACCGGGGGGGTGTGGCACTAAGCATGGAAGGAATGCTAGCCATAAAACAGACGAAAATAAAATAGCACCACTGCGCTAACAGTGGTGCGAGTACGTAAATCGGCGCGAACCAATTTAACGTCCTTTTGATTTTAGCACAAACTATCCAATAAAATCAATCGTATGTAAAGGATTACAACTTATGAGTTACCGAAATAAGACTTACGTCGCTTTTGCTAGCGAGGACATCAGTTCATATCGCTTAATGGAGGCGTGGCGTGAGAACAAACACATTGACTTCGATTTCTTCGATGCACACGATCTGTATGCGGCGCGAGACACGAGTACGCCGGAGACTATCCGCGACCGGTTGCGCCAACGTCTAAATAACGCAAAACAAGTAGTGGTACTTGTCAGCGACATAACAAGGCCTAAAGCAGCCCGAGCAAGCAGCTTCTTGCACTACGAGATTGAAACTATAGCTCGTCTTGGCCTGCCGGTCGTCTTCGCAAACATAAACGGACAGCGAATCATACAGACGTCCGAATTACCAACCACACTAGCTGACCCGTACTACACAATGTCAGTATCGTTACAGCCTGCAATAATTAAGTACGCACTTAATGAATACGTGCCGAACTTCATCGCCAACAAAACCAGCACGAGCCCCAAGGAGGGGCCTTACTACTACAAACCATACGTATACACGCAGCTAGGACTCTAAGATGAAGAATACACTTAGGATCGTGTTCTGGACAAGGCGGGGGTTACAAACCCTCGCCCTGCGCACTTTCGCTTTCTTTGGACTGGTGTCTGCAATCGTACAGTTCTATGGGGCCGTGTATGTGCCCGACAAGTCACTCAAGCACCCACTAGCAGTCGTGCTAGCCACTATCGGCACCGGTTTTTTGTACGGCCTATTGCGGACATGGCCGCGAAGTAAAGTTAGCAGAACACTCGAAGCAAGTGCGCATGATGTTACGGTTAATGTAGTTGTGGGCGATATACTCAAACATAAGGGCCAGGTAGTCGTGGGTTTTAGTGACACGTTTGACACAGACACAGACGGAAATAAAGTGATTAATGCCAGGTCCTTGCAGGGGCAACTACTGGCCCAGCGTTTCAATAATGATCCAAAAGAGCTGGATAGGGCTTTGGCCTCCAGCCTCCGGGGTATTGCGCACGAAACCACAGAAAAGCGAGTTGATAAGCATGTGGGAAAGCTCAGCCGTTACCCTATCGGAACGGTTGCGGTACTTGGTACGACTACAGACGAACGAATTTATGCTCTCGCGTACAGCAGAATGGGCAACAATTTAGTAGCTAAGTCAAGCGTACACGACATATGGTGCGCTTTGGGACAGCTTTGGAGTGCAGTCTATATCCATGGCCAACAGCAGCCGATTGCAATCCCCTTAGTGGGCACGGGGCTGGCACGCGTCAACTATCTTGATCGTGAAAGTATGCTCCGTATGACATTAATTTCATTTGTGGCTCGGTCACGAGAGAACCTAATCTGCAATGAACTCACCGTGTACATACACCCTACCGACCAAGATAAAATTAACATGCTAGAGCTCAAGGCTTTCCTGAAGACTCTATAACCAAGCCCGGTTCCAAACTCTCCATTCGTTCTCCAATTACAGTTGCGATAACACCCCGCGTCGACCTTCCAGGTACGAGCCTCCGGTATCGACAAAGTTTTCTATTTTTCGCCAAGCTAGCAAACTAGGAAGCACACAATGCTACAATTGACTGATGAAAGCATTTGTATTTGACCCGCTCTGGAACGACCTTGTAGATGACGCCTTAATAACCAAACTACAGCAAGCCAATATAGAAGTTATCCTCGAAACGCAAGTCAAACCACTCTCCGAAACACCGGCTCTTTTTGAAGGGACAGAAGACAGATTACTCTGCCTGAACCCCGATTACGTCGACTGGAAACTTACCAGTAAAGACTACGAAAACATCCCCGGCCTAAAAGGCATTTTAATCGCCTCCACCGGATTTGAGTGGGTTGAGCAAGACGCCGCCAACCGACTCGGCATTCCCATCTGTCAGATAATAGACTTTTCGACTCAGTCGGTGGCCGAATGGGCCATCATGATGATGCTTTCCCTGGCCCGGCAAACACCGTTGCTTATAAAAAACGACTTTCCTTTGGACTACGATCAGGATTTCATCAAATACCGCGGCATTGAACTCAAAGGCAAGACGGCGGGCATCATAAGCCTCGGCCACATTGGCGCCGCTATCGCCGAGCGCTGCAAAGGACTCGGTATGAACGTCATATATTGGTCGCGTTCATCGACCAACGACGCCTACCAAAAGGTTGAACTGGAAGCGCTGTTCGCAACGGCTGACGTCATTTTTCCGGCAACGGCTAAAAATCCTGAAACGCTACAGCTCATCACCGACGATCTGCTCAAGTCTATGAAGAAATCGGCGATACTCGTAGACATCGCCCACGGCCTATTTAACCAAGCGCCGGTACTCGACATGCTAGCCAAAGGTGATTTGTTCGGTTACGGTTTTGAGGGTAAACCTGGTGAGTTCTCTAAGCTCAGTGGCAACGTATGGGCGGCGCCAGCATATGCTTGGGCAACGTACGAATCTATGTACAACGGCGAAGCGAAGCTAGTAGACAACATCATCGAAGCTTCTAAAGGTAACTTCCCTAATAAAGTGAACTGAATCTTTTTGCCATAACGGCGATGCCCTCGCGCATCGCTCTGGTGTGACGAAAATCGCTTTGCCCTGCCATATCGTGTGACTGCCGCATTTTTTGTTATGATTGTTTTATGAGTAACCCGTCACTTCCCGCTACCGCCGATGAATACATGACGTGCTTTAGGTCGCTCGCCGCGATTGCCGACAACGCCATGGATTACCTGGAAACCCGCCGCCCAATTCACCGTGAATCACTCGATCGTATTGCGCAAAATGTGGAAACGCTCGCCAGCCTCCGCGGTGATTCCAACATATACGAAACGTCGCGGCCGCAAGGTTTGGACGCATACCAATCAGAGATGTACCAGCTCGAAAACGCGTTGCGCGACCGGCTTATCAGTTTGGGATATCAGTATCCAGAAGCACCACCACTCGACGAAGCCGTCAAATAGTAAGCAGTATTTGTAAATATGGGCAGAACATGTTATTATCTACATATGTCTGCGACCCCTGAGGTTTCTACAGAATTCTATGACGAAGGATACTTTTTAGGCACCTCAGGTCAACGAGGTGACTTTTCCCTGCTTGATCTTGGTCCAAAATTCTATGACCGAACAAATACTGTAGTCGAGTACTTCGATCTAGGTAACATGCCCGGTGGTATCGTGGTAGAAGCAGGCTGCGGCACAGCGCCTTTCTATCGTGTTATGCAACAACATAATTTTGAACATATCGATGTTGTGGCGTGCGATGTTACAGCTAGCGGCGTAAATCTGCTTAATGAAAATGAGCGGCCGCCATTTCAAGAAGCGAAAGCGGAGGCGCTGCCTTTTAGTCGCGCAAGTTTGCAAGGAATCGTGGAGTGGGATGTACTAGAACACATTCAGCGACCCCATGAGGCTATCACTGAAGCGCATCGAATCTTACAGCCCGGTGGCTTTTTCCACATTGTTTGTCCAAACCCAGACTCGTGGCTTCGACACGCAACCGATAGCGAAAAAGATCCGTACAGACGTGACAAAAGCCACGTCTTTCCGCCCATTGTAACGGTGGATTATCTTGATACGCAACTTCGCAATATCGGCTTTGAATTTGAAATTTATACGCGTGGATTCCAAGGCTCAGAAGGTCAAAACCAGATGGGACTTGCTGCTATGAAATTAGCTCAAAATGATCAAAGCGGTACGCATATAGTCGTCTTTGCTCAAAAGCCAGCACTTACACGACAATTCTGCACAGCTCGTCCAATAATAAAATGATTATTGAACTTGCTGGCCAGCAAGCGTATGCCCAGCTCACCAAAGACTACCTGTACGACCATCCAATCAATTAATTGCCACGTATTGCGTACGGTTGTGGCTCTCCATGCTATAATTTAGCTCTTATGAGTGGTAATGATCGGGAGATGGACCTTTTCTTTAATTCGCTTGTCGGGAGTGAGATGGCGGTCGCGGACTTTCAAGCGACTTTACACGAACAAGTAGCCCCACACGCCCACACCGATGAAGCTTTTCCCCATTTAGAAATCGCCGGCTGCGAGATTGTTAACGCTGCCGTACTTGGTGCAAATAATCTCAAACCCGGTGACGATCAGTCCACGCTTTCGCTTGAATGGCGGAAAATGCGCAGGAATGGGTATCTTGGCACGAATACTGCGGTCGCCACATTATCTGCAGTAAGCAAGGTCTATGAAAAACGCTCTCCGGTCGCCCAAGACCCTGCTATAGTCTGGAAAAATACCGATAGAGCCATCCGCCATACATATGCCAACGCCTTCAACCACGCTCGGCAAGCTATGATAAATGAGCTGTCCATGCGTCATGGGCTCAATCCTGCCAACCACGTATTCCGGAAGCTGGTCATTTGGAATGCGCTTTTCAGTGATACTACTACCGCCGGGATCAGCCCCCGCGCCTTTCGCGTCAAGACCGATACGGATGGTCAGCTGGATATTCGCCCGCGCTACGCACATGTCTCACAATCGGAAAACGGCAGACGCTGCCCGGCGACCAATATGCGTATCGAGGTCGATGGCGAGTCGCCGAGAGAGCGCTGCTCACCTTTATGCGCACAATCGGTACGGTCGCGGTGCAAGATATCTATCCGCACCGGTTTTCGATTGCAAAAAAGTCAATCACCGGAGATTTTTGACTAGCTTCTTAGCGAATAAAGTTTATAATATACCACCTATGACTGCCATCAGCCAAGAAATAGGTATCCTTTTTGATTCGCTTGTCGGAAGTGAAGCGGCGATTGCAGACTTCCAAACCGACCTACACTCGCATCTTGCGCCTCATGCGGACAAGCCGGACGCGTTCGCACGCCTGCAAGAGGCTTCAGAAGTGGTGATCCATCAAACCATTTGTACTATAAACGACTTGCCACCCGATGACAGTGGTGACAAGTTGTCGACCAATTGGAAAAAAGTATGGATTAATGGCGAACAGGGCGTCAGGACGACTATTGGCGCCGCGAGTGTAGTGAGCAAGCTTTTTGCCAAGCATGCAGAAGCGCCGCAAACCGAAGATACGGTACAAAAAAATACCGACATAGTGCTCCGGCATGTATATCGCAATGCATTCAACAACTCATACCTCGGCATATATAACCTCCTTGCGCTGCGCACCGGTTACAACCCCGCCAATCGGCTCAATCGACCACTCTTGTTGATGAATGCTCTCATCCGTGGTCTGAAAAACGCTTCCATACACCCCCGTTCTTTGCGCGTTACCGCCGACGAAGCCGGACAGCTACACCTGCAGCCTCGTCACAACCTTGTCGTGACCAAAACAAACGAGCACTGCCCGGCAACCGAGGCGCGCATTGCAGTAACCGGCGAATCACCCAGCGCTTTGCTCACCTTTATGCGCACGATTGGAAACGTAGCTATACAGGACATCTACCCGCATCGGTTCCCTATCGCTCCATCCGAATAATACGCGTCATGTGCCATAATTGTAATATTGAGTCGATCCTTGCTATGCTAATGCGATGAGGCAACCAGAACAACTCACACCGGACAAAGTAGCACTCAACCAATTTGTAAACACGAGCAACCAATATGTCGCAGAGCGACGTCGCTTTTTACAGCGCGAGCTCGGCGCAGGTATTGGTCTGGTTGGAGCTATGGTGATCGGCGCGGTTGCTATGGGCACCGAAACGCCAAACGACAATCTCGATCTTGTTACTTTCGCAAGAGAAAACGGAGGCGATGACGATCATTATGTCGACCACTTAAATCGGACACTCGACGTCCGATTCGTTGATCATCAATACAATGTTACCGTACAAGACGACGATGAGTTTCCACCGCAAGATTGGGGCACCATGGTCGATCAATCGGCGCTTGATCGAGGTTTTTACTTTTTGAATTTTAACACCTTGGGAATGGACGACATCGCCGCATAATCATGGGCAATTCTAACGATACTCATAACGGGATTTTGTGGCTCAGGCTGGATGCGAGGAGTAAGCAACTACTGCAGCAACGATTTCCGGCCAGCTATCCAAACACTTTTTACGATCACGTGACGCTGGCCTACGACACCACGAAAACAGCGGTGGCTGAGCTTATTGGCAAGTCGGATTCCGTACAAGCCTACGCCTATGCCAAAAACGAAAAGGCCGAAGCCGTTCGCGTCGATACCCACGGCTTGCCCGACACCTACGGTGCACCGCATATTACCCTTTCCACAGCTGATGGCGTTGAGCCATTCGAGTCCGTAGCCATGCTCAAAAGCGACCACCACGAAACCGAAATTGCCCCGCTAGAACTTAGCGGTGTGCTTGAATTCATATATTTATAATCTTATTGTCATATTGCGCTCCAGCGACCAGACACCAAGTAACCGACCTGCTACTATATTTTTATGAAGCTATTTTTGTCATCACTCAATATATCACCGCAGCTTGCGCCGTACTTTTTAGAACTTGTCGGTAAACCCGCGCACAAGATTCGGGCGGCGCTGATTCAAAACGCAGCCGACGTAGAAGAAGGACCCAAAAAATGGGTTGATGCACAGCGGGAGGCTCTCGAAAAATACACGGGCACGCTTGAAATTATTGACTTGAACGAATACAAAAACAAACGCCAAGGCTTACGGGAAAAACTCGCCGCCCAGGACATAATTTGGGTGGGTGGCGGCAATACTTATTATCTTCGGTGGCTGCTGCGCGAAACACACGCTGATGAGATCATTACCGAGCTCGTCCAAAACGACACCGTCGTATACGGCGGAAGCAGCGCGGGTGCGATCGTGGCCGGCCCAACGCTTAAGTATTTCGAGACAGCCGACGACCCCGCCAAATCGCCCGACGTTATATTCGAAGGCTTACAGCTAACCGATGATGTAGTCGTCCCCCACACCGACAACGCGCTGTTTTCTGGAGTTGTTGACGGCATAATCGAGCGACTCGACGCCGACGGTTTTCATACCGTGCCGCTCAAAGACAGCCAGGCGCTTATCATCGATACCAAAAAGCACCAGCACACGATCGTGTAAACAGCTATCATATACTACTTAAAAATGTAGTTGCATCATTGTCAAAAACACAGATTGATGTTAGAGTTGATCGTATGATACGCATTCGTGAGCAGGCCGTTGAGCATATGTTCCAACGGGCTGAACTCCCCACTACTGCAGAACGCGCCGGCAGAGAAGTATTGAAACGTACCGTTTTACTCAGCGAGCCAGGCCGTCTCGTCTTCGATGTCCCTATGGATCCGAAAGCGTTCCTCACCCACGAAGAACTCGCAGACGCGCACCAAGAACGCACAGACACCCAAGCTCCTGAAGTAGATATGGCGGCCGCCTATGCGCAGCTCGATGCGCCTTTACCAGAATACAAAGATTAAAAAAGTCCCGACAACACATCGGGACTCTGATTTACCTTTTATTTGCAGCTAATATTGTTTGATCGCGTCCTGTTTAGGGCTCAACATGTCCAGCTGTAAAAAGATGGTCTGGATCTGACTAGCGGTAATAGTGTGCGGGTCGCTTTTTGGCGGTTGCGCGTAGGTAATGCTGACGGTACTACCCACTTTCATGGTGCCGTAACTCCCGTAAGCTTCGGCATATTGTTGGTTGTAATCCGAAAACGCATTTGCAGGTGCCACAACTTTGTACACATGACCAGCGCGACTTTGTATTGTCATGGTATTGGCATCAAAAGTTTTTACCACACCACTGATTTCACGTCCAATACTCGTTTGATCAATGTGTAATTCTGGATTACGGGCAGCTTCACCACCTTCACGCGGAAATACTTCGATGCCGCCAGTTTGTGGACAATATTCACCTTTGTTGCCGTAGCATTCCTGAATATCGGTGAGGTAGTTTTGCATATTCCCATAAAACTTGAGGGGCAAGCTGAGTTTGACGACGCCAATTATCCCTTCTTCGTGTGGTTGTTCGGGAGCGGTCCATTGTTTTTCGTGATGGATTTCCGAAGCTCGGGTGACGGCGTACACCGGATCGCCAGACATGATAGTTGTGAGCGGTAATTGCTCACCATTACCAAAAGCCGTGATCTTTTGCCCTTTTTGCGCAGGCAGCGTCTTGATACTGCCATCGCCAAGGCGCAACGTCACGGCGTTATCGTGTATGGCAACAACTTCACCCATAACATCGGGCCGGGCATAGTATATGCGGTCACCGTCTTGCCATTTGGCATGCGTACCATAGGTTGGCCACTGTTTTGAAGCAAATGTACTAACCCATTGCGTTTCACAGCGCGCTTGCAAAATGCGGCGTACATCGTCGTCACCAAGCGGTGGCGCGTCTTTTTTGAGTTCAAATTTGACGGGCGACACGGTACCTTCTAGTGCGCAATCCTGGAAATGGCCAATTTCGTATTCCGGTGCGCCCCGCTCGTTCACTGACTTGTGGAGTACTTTAACGAGCAGTGGCGCATACTGCGTAGCCGCATACACCACACCGCCCGCAAATACCACTAATCCCAGCACTATGGCAACGAGCACGCCCGTCGGTAATTTTCGTAATCGCATAAACAAACGCTCCTTTTTAGTTGTATTTGTTGTACGTAGTGCCGCGTCAAAAGTTTCATGTACCCGGTGTTTGGCAACGGCTGCCATGGTGCGTTTCGTAAAATCGATGTCACCGTGTTGCTTTGGTGCCCGTGCTGCATCAAGTAATTGTTCTATGGTGTATTTCATGCCAGCTTCTCCTGTAACTGCAGCTTGGCGCGACGAACCCAGGTGCGCACCGTGTTAAGCGGTATGTGCAGATCATCGGCTATTTGCTGATAGCTTTTGCCATGCCAATAATATGCTTCGATGATTTCGCGATATTCCGGCGGCACCAAAGCGCGTACCGCCCGGCGTACTTCGCGCTTTTCCTCATCTTCCAAATACGTCGGCATAGTAACCTCGGCCAGGCTTTCAATGTCATCAGTGACAATGTGCCGCTGGCGTTTACGCAAATGATCGATCGCCAGGTTGGTGGCGATTCGGTATAACCAGGTGGAAAACCGCGCTTTGGCAGGGTCGAACTTTTTTAACTCCAGGTAAGCCTTTACGAATGCCTCCTGGGCAATATCTTCGGCGGTTGGCCGGTCACCCACCAACCGCTCACAGTGAATAATCAGGCCGGTTTGGTACCGTACAACCAGTTCTTCGTACCGATCCGCACCCTGTACAACATCTGCGATAATTTTTGCTTCATGCATCATGCTTACTATACGGCTTAGGTGCACAAAAAGTTTCAACTTCGATGATTTATAACGCGCCGGACTTGCTATAGTAAAGATATGTTTTTCTGGCTGGCGCTTTTTGCCGCATTAGGCTGTGCGATTTGTAATGGCATCGCTGCGATTTTGGAAAAGGTGAGTGCCGATACGCAGGAACGAGCCAATGCCATCCGCGTCGGCTTGCTTGTTCGTTTGTTGCAGCAGTGGCCATATGTGCTGGGATTGGCTCTCGACGGCGTCGCCTGGATTTTAACCCTCGTCGCCGTGCAAGATCTGCCGCTTTTTGTGGTGCAGCCGATCATCGCGTTCAGCGTCGTAGTGACCGCGATTATTGAGCGTTTTGTGATGCATCGCCAGCTCGGCCGGCTGGCAACTATTGCCATTCTGATCATTTTGAGCGGCTTGTGTTTGCTGGCGCTCACCGCTACTCCGGAACGAGCGGCAACCGTCAGCCCGATCGTTCGCGGCGTGATAATTGGCGCACCGGTTGTCCTTGCGGTACTCGGCGGGATGTTCGTGAAGTTCCGTGGAACGGTGGCGACGGTAGTGCTCGCTGCTATCAGCGGCGTTGCCTTCGGGGGCACGGCGGTGGCCGGGCGCATGCTCAGCTTTTCACACCCATATTGGCATGTGCTCACCCAGCCACTGCTGTGGGCGATTATCGCGTACGGCCTGGTAGGAATTTTGCTATTCACTATAGCTTTACAGCGAAACCTGGCCACCGTGGTTAACGCGGCGATGATCACCTGCGAAACGACGGTGCCGCTGGTTGTGGGTATTGCGTGCCTCGGCGACCGGCCGCGCCATGGCTTGTGGCCACTGGTTATATCCGGTGTGTTATTAGCACTCATCGGCACAGCGTTAATTACCGTCGCACATAAAGTGCCATCACCTAAAATTACCCAATAATTTTAGTAAAACTTTACGCAAGGTGCGTTACAATAAGCGTATGCATGAAGTAGTTATTTTTATCGCAAAATACTTTATTATTTTGTCGGTTTTGGGCGCGCTGTTGTGTTGGCTGAAACTCAATACCGGCGACAAAAAGCGGTTCATTGTGGCAACCCTTGCCGGTGCGATTGTAGCAATAGCTTTGGCGAAGGTCGGCAGCATGGTATTCAACAATCCGCGACCATTCATTGCCGGGCACTTTACACCTTATTTTGCACACGGGAATGACAACGGGTTCCCCTCGGACCACACATTGTTTACCGGTTTGGTTGCCGCCGTCGTGTGGTGGTACAACAAAAAGCTAGGCGGTCTGCTATTTGCAATCGCACTAGCAGTCGGCTTGGCGCGCGTTATTGCGGGTGTACACCACGTGGTAGATATTGCCGGCTCGTTGGTGTTTGCCATCATCGGGGGCGCTATCGGCAAATATGCCGCCGATACAGTGTTCCCATATCGCAAAAAATCCCGTTTCGCCGAAAAGAAATAAGCAACTTTTGTGATGATTCTCATTGTCTGTCCTAGGCATCATCATGTACGATGACCTATATAACGCTATGGAGGTTTTATGGACGACCAACAGTTACACGGCTCAGCCGACGATCAGAGCACACACCAAACACCCGACGACGCCCTACAGCCCGCGGATGACATCTTTAACCCCGTACGCGACCAAGAAAAACTCCCGGAAGACAACGATCCGCCCGCCGCACC